>WNGE01000287.1_pt1 | contig 85456 bp, 78 predicted proteins | sample 5400651 | NCBI WGS metagenome assembly WNGE01 (sample SAMN13153370, study PRJNA577476) | soil metagenome | isolation source: 60 cm soil or saprolite under grassland replicate 2 | place: USA:California | collected 2016-06-15 | reverse complement strand
CCGCAGTGTGCGGAGCTGGCATCGCGAAACGAAGCTTCACGTTGGGGTCCGCCCGTGTCAAGTTTGGAGCGTGTTAGTGACCGACCCTCGTGTCCGCGCGGCGTATTCGGAGGGCGCGGGTGTCTATCGGATCGTCCCTGCCGCCGTTGCGATCCCCAAGTCCACTGCCGACATCGTAACCCTGGTCCGTCACGCGGCCGGCTCGCGCACCGCGTTGATCCCCCGAGGCGCGGGCAGCGGCATGCCGGGCGGCAACGTCGGATCGGGAACCATCGTCGATCTCAGCATCGGCTTCACCGACCTGGTGGTCGATCCGCAGAGCCGCAGCGCGCGGGCCGGCGCGTCGGTCACGTGGGCCGAAGTGAACGACGCCGCCCAGCCGTACGGACTCCGCCTCCCTCCCGATCCCTCCTCGGGCGCCTTCGCGACGAGCGGCGGCATGGTCGCGACGAACGCCGCCGGGCCGCGGACGGTGAGATACGGCAGTGTGCGGAGGTGGGTGGAGGGTGTGGAGGTTGTCGAGGCCGATGGCACGATAAGAATGGTGAAGCGCGGAGCGGGGAGCGGGGAGCGGTTCACCCTGACGACCGATGACCGACGACTGATTACCGATCGTTTCCCCAAGACCCGCAAGAATTCGTCCGGCTATGCCCTCGATCATTTCGCCGCATCAGGCGACGAGCTCGATCTGCTGATCGGCTCCGAAGGCACCCTCGTGATCGTCACCGCGGTGCACTGGCGGCTGGATCCGATTCCTCCCGACGTCGCGGGCGCGGCGCTGGGGTTCGCCGATCTCGGCGCGATGACTGAAGCCGTCCCGTATCTCCTGTCGCTGCAGCCAGCGGCGCTCGAGCTGCTCGACAGCACGCTGCTGCAGTTCGTTCCGGAAGCGCCCAGGGTGGCCTGTTTGCTCCTCGTGGAGTTCGAACGCGAAACCGCCGCCGCCGTGCGCGGCGTGGTCGGTGATGCCGTCCGCGGGCTCAAGCATTCCGTCAGCTACGTCGAAACGGCGGTGGATCGGGCGGGGCTGCAGCAGCTGTGGAGCATACGGCGCCTCGCTTCTCCCGCCCTCGCCCGTCTGCCCCCGTCGCAGCGCTCGCTGCAGGTGATCGAGGACGGGTGCGTGCCGCTCGACTGCCTGGGCGATTACGTCACCGGTCTGCGGGACGCCGCTGGGCGTCGCGGCATCCCGGTCGCGATCTTCGGGCACGCCGGGGACGGGCACGTCCACGTGAATGCCCTACCCGACACCACCCGCCGTGGCTGGGCCGACGCGCTGCACGGGCTGTTCGAGGACGTGACCGCGCTGCTGGTCCGCCTCGGCGGCGTGCCCGCCGGGGAGCATGGCGCCGGACGCCTGCGCGCGGGCGTGCTGGAGCGATTCTATGGAACGGAGGTCATGGCGCTGTGCCGCGACGTCAAGCGCGCGTACGACCCGCTGTCGATCCTCAATCCCGGTGTTATCATTCCCGCGGCCGACTGGTCGCCGCTCGCCGCGTTGAAGGTCGGAGACGGCGCCGCGGCGATCCCCGAAGACATCGCCACCCGACTACGAGAAGTGGAGCGCAGCGCCGCATGGGCTACACCGAAACTCGAATTGGCTCACCCGTAGCAGTGGAAGTCTTCCGCGCCCCCCGCGTCTCCCTCATCGCCCGTCCGCAGTTCATCGAACCGCAGCATCTCCCGGTGCACTGGCGGGGCGAGGCGAGCGACGGAGAGCGCATCGCCGAGTATGCCGGACGGCTCTGCTACATGAGCCAGCACAATCCCGTCAACCGCACCACGGCCGAGTATCTCGAGAACATCAAGAAGCAGGGCCACGGCTCGGTGCTGGAGCACGCGGTCTACGTGCTGCTGATCGAGGGAATCTCGCGGTCGTGTTCGCACGAGCTGGTGCGCCACCGCGCCGGGTTCGGCTACTCGCAGATCTCGCAGCGCTACGTCGACGAGTCGCACGCCGCCTTCGTGATGCCGCCCGCGGTCGCCGGCGATGCGAAGCTCGAGGCGGAATGGCAGGCACAGGTCACCGAAGCGCAGGCGGCCTACGTCCGGTCGGTGGAAGGACTGATGCAGCGCTACGAGTGGGTGACGGACAAGGTGCACCGCCGGAAAATGGCGCGCGAAGCGGCCCGCAGCGTGCTGCCGAACGCCACCGAGGTGAAGATCGTCGTCTCGGGGAACGCGCGCGCGTGGCGCACGATGCTCGAGCTGCGTTGCGGGGAGGGCGCCGAGCTCGAGATTCGGCGGATGGCGATCGCGGTATTGCGCGTGCTGCAGCAGGAAGCGGGAGCGTTGTTCTCCGATTTCGTGATGTACACCGCCACTGACCAGCAAGAGGCGGCTCGGGTTACATATCACAAAGTCTAAACCGTCGAACAACGTCGTCTAACAAAATCGTCCAACAGAAACGTCTTCGTTCGACGGCTCTGTTCGACGGTTCTGTTCGACGATTCTGTTCGACGGTTTTTTGCGACGATTCTCTCTTGCGTAGTCAGTAATCATTTCGTATTCTGTTTTTAGAATGCGAATCGGTCTCGCATACAATGAAAAACCCGACGCCACGCCCGCGTCGGACGCCTACGCGGAATGGGATGACCCGTCGACCATCGACGCGGTCGACCAGGCGCTCGGTCTCTTCGGCACCGTCGTGCGGCTCGAAGCCGACGAATTCTTCCCGCAAAAACTTTCGCTCGCGCGTCCCGACATCGTCTTCAACATGGCCGAGGGTTTGCACGGCCCGTGTCGTGAATCGCACGTACCGGCGTTGTGCGAGTACCTCGACATTCCGTATACCGGCTCCGACCCGCTGACGCTGGCGCTGACGCTGCACAAAGGACGCACCAAGGAGATTCTCGCCTATCGCGGCGTGCCGACGGCGCCGTTCCGCGTGATCGAACGGGTGTCGGATCTCGAGCGCATGCCCCTGCCCTTTCCATTGTTCGTGAAGCCCGTGGCCGAGGGGTCAGGCAAAGGCATATTCGTCAATAACTTGTGCGAGTCGCCCGCGCAGCTTGCCGAGCGCGTTCCCTTCCTCTTGGATCGCTACGAACAGGCCGTCCTGGTCGAGACGTATCTCCCGGGCCCCGAGTTCACGGTCGCGATCCTCGGCAACGACGGTGACGTGCGCTGCCTTCCGGTGGTGGCATTCGATTTCGCGACGCTGCCTCCGGGAGCGCCCCCGGTGTACGGGTACGAAGCGAAGTGGATTTGGGACACGCGCGAGCATCCGCTCGCGATCTTCCAATGCCCGCCCACCGGTGTCGCCGAATCGTTGTGCCGGGAGACCGAGCGCGTGGCACTCGACGCCTATCGCGCCCTCGGTTGCCGCGACTGGTGCCGGATCGACGTGCGCGTGGACCGGTTCGGTGTGCCCAACGTCGTCGAGCTGAATCCGCTCCCCGGCATCATTCCCGACCCCGCCATGAACTCGTGCTTTCCCAAGGCCGCGCGGGCCGCGGGATACGGGTACGACGAGCTGATTCAGGAGGTCTTGCGCATAGCCTGGAAACGGATCGAGGCAACGGCATCGGTAGGGGCACGACATGTCGTGCCCCTACAACCCGCCACCGCACAGATTCCCGCTTGAGGGTCGTCATCCTCTACGACCCCGGCGCCGATGATTGGACCGCCGACGACATCGCCGGCGTGATGCAGGCGGTCGATGACATCGCACGGATCTTCGGCTCGCTCAGCCATCAGGTGCACCGCGTCCCCGTCCGGCATGACATGCGGTGGTTCAACGCCTGCCGCCGCGCCGATCTCGTCTTCAATCTCTGCGAGGGCGTGCGCGGCGTGGCGCAGTGGGAAGATCACGTCGTCGGGACGCTGGAGCTCGCCGGTATCGCCTACACCGGCTGCGGGCCGTGGACCACCGCGGCCTGCCGCCGCAAGGCGGTCGCCAACACGCTGCTGGAACGCGCCGGGTTGCCGGTGCCGCGCTGGACGGTCGCGCAGGGCAAGATCGAGGACGACTTCCCGCTGCCCGCCATCGTCAAGCCGGCCGCCGAGGACGCGAGCGCCGGCCTCGATCGCCAATCGGTCGTCAGCGACCGCAAGAGCCTGAAGGCCCGCATCGCCGCGATGACCGAGCAGTTCGACGAAGTGCTCGTCCAGCAATACATCCCGGGCCGCGAGTTCAACGTCGGCATCGTGGGCGACCGCACCCTTCCTGTCGCGGAGATCGACTTCAGCGCGATGCCCGACGGCGCGTGGCCGATCCTGACGTATGCCGCCAAGTGGCACGTCGGGTCCCCCGAGGATCTGGGCAGCCGTCCCGTCTGCCCGGCGCAGATCCCGCAGCGTTTTGCCGAACGGCTGTGCCGGCTCGCCGAGACCGCATGGCGTGTCGTCCAGGGCAAGAGCTACGGGCGCGTGGACCTGCGTGTGGACGATGCCGGCAAGGCGTGGATCCTCGAGGTCAACCCCAATCCCGATCTCACCGACGACGCCGGCCTCTCGCGCATGGCGACGGCGGCGGGGTGGGAGTATCCCGAGCTGATTCGCCGCATCGCCGAGGTGGCGCTGCGAGAGGCGCAGGGAACGAAGGCGGCGCGTGAGCTGCTCGCTGCGCCCCGTCGGGCACGCGCACCGCGCACGGCTTGAGCAGCTGACGCGGGGCGCGGGCCTCTTCCGCGAGGAGGAGGTCGCCACCGCGGTCGAGCTGCTCGACGAGAGTCTGGCGGGCGACGACGACTATCAGTTCGTCGGAGCCTTCCAGGGCGATCAGTTGGTCGGGTACGCGTGTTGGGGCCCGACGCCAGGCACGGCGGCAACCAGCGATCTCTACTGGATCGTCGTGAATCGCGATCACCAGGGGCGAGGCATTGGCACGCAGCTGCTCGCCGAGGTGGAGCAACGACTCACGACGCACGACGCACGATTGGTTGTGGTCGAAACCTCGTCGCGACCTGATTACGCTCCGACGAGGAGTTTTTACGAAGCACGCGGCTACATCAGGACCGCGACAATCCCGGGTTATTACGCCCCCGGTGACGATCTGGTGGTCTTTACCAAGGATCTGACCTGACGGAGACCTGGCAAGAGCTGCTCCGTAAGAAGAGCATCGCCTCCCTCGACGCCCTGGCCGCGCGGTTCGGCGCGGAACACGTCGGGGATGTCGCCCGTCTCCGCGAGGCCGCTGAAAACTTCGAGTTCCGCATTTCCCCCGCGATGGTCGACCTCATCCAGTCACCGGGGGATCCGATCTGGCGGCAGTACGTCCCGACGGTGCAGGAGCTGGAAGTGCAGGACGGCCTCGTGGACTCGCTGGACGAGGACGCGCACTCGCCGGTCCCGAACATCACGCACCGCTATCCCGACCGCGCGCTGTTTCTCGTCTCCCCCGTCTGCGCCTCCTACTGCCGCTTCTGCACGCGGCGCCGTAAAGTCGGCGACCCCGAGAAGATCCCGATGGCGCAGCTCGAGTCGGCATTCCGCTATCTCGGTGAGCATCCGGAGATCCGCGACGTGATCATGTCGGGCGGCGATCCGCTGCTGCTGTCGGACCGCCGCATCGACGACATCTGCCGGCGCCTGCGCGCGATTCCCCACCTCGAGGTGCTGCGCATCGGCAGCCGCGTGCCCTGCCATCTCCCCGAGCGCGTCACGCCCGAGCTGTGCGCGATCCTGAAGCGGTACCACCCGCTCTACATCAACACGCACTTCAATCATCCCGCTGAGCTCACGCCCGCCGCCGTGCGGGCCCTCGGGATGCTCGCCGACGCCGGCATCCCCCTCGGCTGCCAGACCGTGCTGCTGAAAGGGGTCAATGACGATGCCGAGGTGATGAAGCTGCTGATGCAGCGCCTCCTCGCCGCCCGGGTGCGGCCGTACTACATCTACATGTGCGACCAGGTGGCGGGCGCGGAGCACTTCCGCACGACCGTCGAGAAGGGGCTGGAGATCATCAAGGCGTTGCGGGGCTGGACGTCGGGACTCGCCGTGCCGCATTTCGTGATCGACGCGCCGGGCGGCGGCGGGAAGATTCCGCTGCTGCCGGAATACGTGGTGAAGCTGACTGATAAGGAAGTGGTGTTGAAAAACTACGCCGGGAAAACCTACCGCTACGCCCAACCGCCGGAGCCCATCCTCGTCGGGTAGCGCCCTCTTGCGCGGTTTCGAACTCCACCGCATATTTATGTCAACCGATGCATAAACATACGATGGGCCGGCTGCCGCTGAATTGCATTACTACGCACACACCCTTATCGGGGAGCGGCGGGGCGCGATAGTGCGACGAACACCAAAGCCCAACCAGCCCGCTCCCTCCGCAGAGCGGGCTTTTCGTTTGCTCGACCCCTGGCGCGAGCGCGACGCCTGCGGCGTCGGCTTCGTCGCCCGCGCCGACGGCGCGCGCACGCGCGACATCCTGTCGCTGGCCCTCACGGCCGTCGCCCGTCTCGCGCATCGCGGCGCCGCCTCGAACGACAAGTCCGGCGACGGCGCCGGCGTCCTGACGCAGATCCCGCACCGTTTGCTCGGCGTCGGACCCGTCGAGCGCGTCGCGCTGGGCATGTTCTTCCTGCCACCGCACGCCGTCGACGAAGCGGTCGATCTCATCGAGAGCGCGCTGGTGAGCCTCGGCATGTCGGTGCTGGGCTGGCGCGTCGTGCCGGTCGACGCGGGAGTGCTCGGTCCGCTCGCGGCCGCGAGCCAGCCGGCGATCCGCCAGGTGTTCGTGGGTCCCCCGTCAGGTCCGGCCAACGCGCAGGCGTGGGAGCGGCGGCTCTACCTGGCGCGTCGCGTCATCGAGCGCCGGGCCGCGAACGCCGGTCTCGAGATCTTCGTCTGCTCGCTCTCGTGCCGCACCGTCGTCTACAAGGCGCTGCTCGTCGGCACCGAGCTGCCGGGCTTCTACGCCGACCTCCGGTCACCGCTGTTCGAAACCGGCATCGCGGTCTTTCATCAGCGCTACTCGACCAACACGCTGCCCAGCTGGCCGCTGGCGCAGCCGTTCCGGCTGCTCGCGCACAATGGCGAGATCAACACGCTGTGGGGCAACCGCAACGCGATGCTGGCGCGTGAGCCGGCCCTGGCCGCGCCGGTGTGGGAGAAGGACGTCGAGAAGCTGAAGCCTGTGATCTGGGCGGACGGCAGCGACTCGGCGAGTCTCGACAATGCGCTCGAGCTGCTGGTGCGTTCGGGACGCGACCCGGTGCACGCGCTCATGATGCTGCTGCCGGAGGCGTGGGAGCGGATCCCCGACATGGATCCCGCACTGCGCAGCTTCTACGAGTATCACGCGGGGCTGATGGAGCCGTGGGACGGACCTGCCGCCATCGCCTTTAGCGACGGTGTGGTCGCCGGCTCGGCACTCGACCGCAACGGGCTGCGTCCCTGCCGCTACAAGGTGACCCGCGACAACGTCGTGGTGGCCGCGTCCGAAGTCGGCGTCGTCGACTTCGATCCCGCCGATGTCGTCGAGTCGGGACGGCTCGGCCCGGGCGAGCTGCTCGTGGTCGATACGCTGCGCAACGTCGTCCTCCGCAGTGCCGACGCCAAGATCGCGGTGGCCCAGCGCTGTCCCTATCGGCGCTGGAGCAGCCGCGTCGTGCGCGAGCTCCCGACCGAAGTCTCGGCGATCGGCCCTGCGCTGCCGGCGGACGAGCTCACCGCGCGCCAGCACGCATTCGGCTACAGCCACGAAGACTTGCGCTACGTCATGGCGCCGATGGCCGCCGAGGGGCGGGACGCGATCTGGAGCATGGGCGACGACACGCCGATCGCACCGCTCTCCCGCGTGCCGCAGAGTCTCTACGCGTATGTGCGCCAGCGCTTCGCCCAGGTGACGAATCCCGCGATCGACCCGCTCCGCGAGGAGCTCGTCATGTCGCTCGTCATGTATCTGGGGCGGCGCGGCTCGTTGCTCGCGCAGCGGCCCGGAGGACGGACGCTGCTGCGGATCGAGCATCCCGTGCTGCTCGCCGAGGAGATGGCCGCGCTGCGGCGCGCCGGAGGGTCCGAGCTGGCGACCCTCAGCGCGGTGTGGGAGGCGGCCGCCGGTCCCGACGAGCTCGCCCGCGCGCTGGAGACGCTCAGTCGTGACGCGGTCACAGCGGTACGGCGCGGCGCCACCCTGCTCGTGATCAGCGATCGCGACGCCGACAAGTCCCGGGCCCCGATCCCCATGCTGCTCGCGGTGGGCGCCGTCCACCAAAGCCTCGTGCACGCCCGGCAGCGCGTGCGCGTCGGCCTCGTGGTCGAGCCGGGCGACGCGTGGGATGTCCATCACTTCGCCGCGCTGTTCGGCTATGGCGCGGAAGCGGTGCATCCCTGGCTGGCGTTGCAGTATCTGCGCGACGACGCGTCGGCCTCGCGATTCCGCGCGGCCGCCGAAAAGGGGCTGCTCAAGATCCTCTCGAAAATGGGGATCTCGACGCTGCAGTCGTACAGCGGCGCGCAAATCTTCGAAGCGATCGGCCTCGGCCGCGAGGTGATGGACCGCTGCTTTACCGGCACGGCGTCCGTCATCGGCGGCATCGGGTTCCGGGAGATCGCCGAGGACGTGTTGGCGCGCCAGCCAGTCTCCGTGGGGGAAGCTCTGCCCGACCATGGCCGGGTACGGTATCGCCGCGACGGCGAAGACCACGGCTGGTCACCGCCGCTCGTTCGCGCCTTGCAACACGCCGAGTACGCCGGGTTCGCGGAAGGCGTGCGGGGCCGCGCACCAGCGGGGCCGCGCGACCTGCTCGCTTTTCGTCCGCAAACGCCTTTGCCCCTCGACGAAGTCGAGCCGGCGGAAGACATCCGGCGGCGGTTCATATCCAGCGCCATGTCGCTGGGCGCGCTGTCTCCCGAAGCACACACGACCCTGGCGATCGCGATGAACCGGATCCACGCGCGGTCGAATTCGGGGGAGGGTGGTGAAGATCCGGCGACGTACGCGAGCCGTGCGGACGGCGACCGGGCCGACAATCGCATCAAGCAAGTCGCGTCCGGCCGGTTCGGCGTGACGGCGTCGTATCTCGTCCGGGCGGACGAGCTCGAGATCAAGATTGCGCAGGGCTCCAAGCCCGGCGAAGGCGGGCAGCTGCCCGGCCACAAAGTGACCGACCTGATCGCCCGGCTGCGCCACGCCGTGGTCGGGATTCCGCTGATCTCGCCGCCGCCGCATCACGACATTTATTCGATCGAGGATCTCGCGCAGCTGATTCACGATCTCAAGCAGGTGAATCCGGCCGCGCGCGTCGGCGTGAAGCTCGTCGCCGAAGCCGGCGTGGGGACCGTCGCCGCGGGCGTCGCGAAGGCGTACGCCGACTACGTGCTCATCTCCGGCCACAACGGGGGCACCGGCGCCTCCCCGTTGTCGTCCATCAAGCACGCGGGCTCGCCGTGGGAAGTGGGCCTGGCGGAGACGCAGGCCATTCTGATGCAGAATAGGCTCCGCGAGCGCATCGAAGTGCGGACGGATGGCGGTCTGCGCACGGGACGCGACGTTGTCATCGCCGCCCTGCTCGGCGCCGAGTCGTTCGGGTTCGGGACCGCGACGGTCGTCGCGCTCGGCTGCGCCATGGCGCGCCAATGTCACTTGAACAGCTGCCCGACGGGCATCGCCACGCAGCGGCCCGACCTGCGGGCGAAGTTCCGCGGCACGCCGGAACAGGTCATCGCCTACTTCACATTCGTCGCCGAAGAGGTGCGCCGCATCATGGCGACCCTGGGCGTGCGGCGGATGGATGACCTCATCGGGCGCGTGGAGCTGCTGCAGCGCATTGAACGCCCCGAGTCGCCGCGCGCGCGGCTGCTGGACCTCTCGCGGCTGCTCGTACCGCCCGCGAATCCCTCGGCCCCGCGCCGCCGCACCGCCCTGCGGAACGTTCGTCTCACGGTCGGCGCGCGTATCGCCGGCCAGCTGGCGCGAGCGCACGGCAGCGCTGGGCCCGGCGAGCCGCTGCGGCTGCGGTTCCGCGGCAGCGCCGGTCAGAGCTTCGGCGCGTTCACGCTGCCGCGCATGCATCTCCATCTGGAGGGCGAAGCGAACGATCACGTAGGCAAAGGGTTGTGCGGCGGCGAAATCGTGATCAAGCCGTTCCGCGGCGCCGGTTATGCGAGCGGCGTGCTGATTGGAAATACTGCGTTGTATGGCGCGACGTCCGGCCGGCTCTTTGCGGCCGGAAGCACGGGCGACCGCTTTGCCGTGCGTAACTCCGGCGCTGTTGCGGTAATCGAGGGCGCCGGCGACCACTGCTGCGAGTACATGACCGGTGGCGTCGTGGTGGTACTCGGCCCCGTGGGCAGGAATTTTGCAGCGGGGATGTCGAACGGCATCGCCTATGTCCTCGACGAGCGCGGCCAGCTCGAGGGTCATTGCAACCTGGAAATGGTGGCGGTCAATGGTCTCAACGAGATGGACGAGCGTGTGCTGCGTAAGCTCATCCAGCAGCACTTCCACAAGACCGGCAGCACCCGCGCCCGCATGATCCTCGCGCAGTGGGACGCGTACCGTCCGTTGCTCCGGAAGGTTGCACCGCCCGCGGCGGCGGTGATCGAACCGGTGGCTCACCCCCAATCGACTGGGAGTCCAGCATGAAGCTCATCACGACAATCGTACGCCCCGAACGTCTCCCCGAGGTCAAAGCAGCGCTATTCCGCGCCGGGATCACCGGCATCACGCTGAGCCGCGTCAGCGGGCACGGCGGTGAGCACGAGCGGTTCGAGCAGTATCGCGGTACGGCGCTCGTCATGGAGTTCCACGAGAAGGTCAAGATCGAAATGGTGTGTTCCGAGCCGTACGTCGAGCCGTGCGTGCAGGCCATTCTCTCGGCGGCCCGCACGGGCGAGGTGGGCGACGGGAAGATCTTCGTGCAGCCGATCGAGCGGGTGGTCCGCATCCGCACGGGCGAGGCGGACAACGCCGCCTTGACCGCAGTCAACGCCGACGAAGTCCAACGCGCGGCCATCAACGCCGCCGGCATGGGAGGTGCCGCAGCATGACGCAAGCCACTCTTTCCGCGGGTGATACCAGTTGGGTCCTCGTCTCGAGCGCGCTGGTGCTCTTGATGACCGTTGGCCTCGCGTTCTTCTACGGCGGCCTGGTGCGCCCCAAGAACGCCCTCAACACCATGATGATGAGCGTGGTCGCCCTCGGTGTGATCGGGGTCCAGTGGATGCTGGTCGGGTATTCGATCGCGTTCGGTCCCGGCAACTCCTGGCTGGGCGGCCTCTCATGGTTCGGCCTGCACAACGTCGGGCTCGAGCCCAATCCCACGTATTCGGCGACGATCCCGCTGCAGGCCCACGCGATGTTCCAGGGGATGTTCGCGATCATCACCCCCGCCCTCATCTCGGGCGCGATCGTGGAGCGGATGCGCTTCCGCGGGTACGTCGTGTTCCTCGTCCTCTGGGCGACGCTGATCTACGATCCGCTGGCGCACTGGGTGTGGGGCTCCGGCGGCTGGCTGCTCAAGCGCGGGGCGCTGGACTTCGCCGGCGGCACCGTCGTGCACATCAGCGCCGGCGTGTCGGCGCTCGTCGCCGCATGGTTCCTTGGCCCCCGGCGTGACTACCGCCGCGTCCCGATCGCGCCACATAACGTCCCGCTCGTGCTGCTCGGCGCGGGGCTGCTCTGGTTCGGCTGGTTCGGCTTCAATGCCGGCTCCGCCCTCGCCGCGAACGGTCTCGCCGCGCTGGCGTTCGTCAACACCAACACCGCCGCGGCCGCTGCCCTCGTCACCTGGGCAGGGCTCGACCTGGCGCGCACCGGCAAGATCACGGCGGTCGGCGCCGCCACCGGCCTCGTCGTGGGCCTCGTGGGCATTACACCGGCGGCTGGATACGTGACCCCGATGTCCGGGCTCCTGATCGGCATCCTCGCGGCCGGCGTCAGCTACACGGCCATTCAGATTCGGTCGAGGACCAAGCTCGATGACGCGCTCGACGTCTTCTCCTGCCACGGACTCGCGGGAACCGCAGGGGCGCTCCTGACCGGCGTGTTCGCCACGAAGCTCGTGAATCCCGCCGGCGGCGACGGGCTGCTCGCGGGGAATGCCGGCCAGATGGGCGTGCAGCTGCTCGCCGTCCTCGCCACCGTCGCGTTCGCCGGACTCGGGACGCTCGGGATCCTCAAGCTCGTGCAGGTGACGATCGGCGCTCGGGCGGACGTGCCCGAGGAAAGCGCGGGGCTCGACCTGAGCCAGCACGGCGAAGAGGCGTATTTCGGGTCGGACCTGGGGAGCGCCGCAGGCACGGGCGGCTCGCTCGGCGGCAGCGTGGTCGTGGAGACCTTTACCCTGGAGCCGGCCGCCGCGCGGGCTCTGCCGGCCGTCTGATGCGGGCGGGGGGGGCGGGGGCTCATCGCGTGTTCTGAGATAGCAGCGAGGGGCACGACGGTCTATTCTTCAGCACATGACCACGGCGTTGCCCATGCAGTTCACGGTCGGCCTCGTGCAGATGAGCATGAGCGACGATCCGGAGGCCAACCTCCGTAAAGCCGTCGCCCGAATCCGCGAGGCCGCGGAGCAGGGCGCGACCCTCGTGTGCCTGCCGGAACTGTTTCGCACGCGCTACATCGGCCAGCGCGAAGACCACGCCTTGTTCGATCTCGCCGAAGCGGTGCCGGGACCGACGACCGAGACGCTCGGCAAGATCGCGAAGGAGAACGGCGTCGTCGTCATCGCGTCGCTGTTCGAGCGCCGCGCCGCGGGGCTGTACCACAACACGGCCGCGGTGATCGATGCGGACGGGAAGGTCAAGGGGATCTATCGCAAGATGCACATCCCCGACGACCCCTCCTACTACGAGAAGTTCTACTTCACACCCGGCGACCTCGGCTTTCGCGCGTTCGACACGAAGGTCGGCCCGATCGGCGCGCTGGTGTGCTGGGATCAGTGGTATCCGGAGGGCGCCCGGATCACGGCGTTGCAGGGGGCGAACATCCTCCTCTATCCCACGGCGATCGGCTGGCATCCGTCCGAGAAGGAGAAGTACGGCGAGCAACAGCTGGACGCCTGGAGGACGATCCAACGCAGCCACGCGATCGCCAACGGCTGCTGGGTCGCCGCGGTGAATCGCGTCGGCGCCGAGCGGTTGGGCGGTGAAGGGGGGGGCGGGGGAGGCGGGGGGGGCGCAGGGATCGAATTCTGGGGCCACTCGTTCGTGTGCGATCCGTTCGGGGTGGTCATCGCCGAAGCCGCGGAGGACGAGGCGCTCCTGCTCGCCCAGGTCGATCTCGCCCGCATCGAAGAAGTACGGCGCAACTGGCCGTTTCTGCGCGACCGGCGTATCGACGCGTACTCAGACATTCAGCATCGGTTCCTCACTGATTGATCTTGTCATCAGTTCTCGGTCGTCGGTTGTCAGAATTCCACGCTACCGATAACCGATGACCGATGACCGACTACCAGCAGAGTGGGAGCCGCATGCGGCGACCTGGATCGGCTGGCCGCACAACGTCTCCGACTGGCCCGGCAAATTCCCGCCGATCCCGTGGGTCTATGGCGAGATCGTTCGCGCGCTCGCGCCCGGCGAAACCGTCCGCATTCTCGTCAACTCCGCGGCACATCAGGCCCAAGCCGGCCGGATCCTCAAGAAAGTCGGCGTGGACCTCGCGCGCGTGGACTTTCTCCGTTTTCCCACGAACCGAGGCTGGACTCGCGACTTCGGCCCGGTATTCGTTCGCACGGCGGGTGCGTCACCGCTCCTGGCGATCGCCCGCTTCCATTTCAACGCCTGGGCGAAGTACAAGGACTGGAAGAAGGACGACGCGATTCCCGCGCGCGCCGCCAAGCGATTCAAGCGGCCGCTGATCGATGGCAAGATCGTCCTCGAGGGCGGCAGCATCGACGTGAACGGCCGCGGCACGCTGCTGACCACCGAGGAGTGCCTGCTCGATCAGCACGTGCAGACACGCAATCCCGGCATGTCGCGCCTGGACATCGAGACGGTCTTCCGTGACACCCTGGGCATCACGAACACGCTGTGGTTGGGCAAAGGGATCGCCGGCGACGATACCCACGGCCACGTGGATGATCTGTGCCGCTTCGTGAAGCCCGGGACGGTGGTGCTGTGTCGCGAGGACAATCCGAAGGACGTGAACTACGGGCCGCTCGCGGAAAACCGCGAGCGGCTGCAGGGCATGCACCTCGAAAGAGGGGCGAGCATCGAGGTGGTCGATCTCCCGATGCCCGCCCCGCTCTACTTCGAAGGCGTGCGGCTACCCGCGAGCTACGCCAACTTCTACATCGCCAACGCCGCGGTGCTCGTGCCGACCTTCAACGATCCCAAGGACCGCATCGCGCTCGGCATCCTCGGCGAGCTGTTCCCCGACCGCCCCGTCGTCGGGATCCATGCGGTGGACCTCGTCTGGGGACTCGGAACGATCCATTGTCTTACGCAGCAGGAGCCGGCGGTCTAGGCCTGCAACGCACCCTCTATCACGGCCTTGACGCTCGCGAGATCGGCGAGGACGTCGGCCCGCCCGGTGTCCGAAAGCCCCTGCTCCGTTCGAACGCGTCCCGCGCAATCCTCCAGCATATCGAGCGCAGACCAGAGGAAAACGGTCCTTCGATCGACCGCCAACCACGCGCGCTCATGCGCCCCGAGACACAGCCCGCCGAGCTCGACCACCAGCCGCTCGGGGCTGCGGCGCTCGAGGTCAGTCGGTGGCGGCGCAGGGGGGTCGTTTCGCACCGCAGCCACGTGCCACCGATCGGCATCGACGCGACATCCGATCCACAGACTTTGGGGAAGAGCCAGCCTCCCCCACCGTCGCAGCACGCCAGCGACGTCGAACTCCACAGCACCCGCGGGCGGCGGCCGCCGGCTCACCGCCTCGGTCGTTGCCAGTCCTCCACGGGCGACGCGCCACAGCGCCACGGTACGGCCGCGGAGGGCGGTGCTCAGCTGGTTCAACAGCTCGCTGCGGTGCTCGTAGAGACTGATAAGCGAGGATTCGCCCATCGCGAACTCCTCGGTTGGTGTCCCTAGAAGAACCCCACACGCGGCCGGAAGTAACATGGCTCATGCATGCGGCCCGCCCCCGCGTGACGAGCGTCATCAACGCCCTGTGAGCCGCTGACTCCTTCACGGTCGGGGAGCCGTTGCATCGCCAACGCACGCAACAGGAACCGGTCTTCACCCCTGACCCCCTCTCCGCGAGGCGGAGAGGGGGAACGAAGTGAAGGTCACGTTCTCAACACCACGTCGATCGCGTCGGCGACGCCGGCGAGGTCGGCGAGCAAGTGAGCGCGGGCGCCGACACTGAGGCCGTCGGCGAGGCGGACCCTCCCCAAGCAGCCCTCGAGGACTTCGAGCGCGGCGCAGAGATAGACCGTCGCCTGGTCGGCCGCCTGCCAGATCCGCTCCAACGCGCCGAGGGAGAGTCCGGCGAGCCCGATCACGAGCCGTTCGGGGCTGCGGCGCTCGATGCCGGACGGTGGCGGCTCCGGCGGATCGAGGCGCACCGGCGCGACGCGCCAAAGGGTCGTGGCCGTGCGGCACCCGACCCACCGGCTTTCAGGTTTTGCCCGGCGACCCCATTGGTGTAGCAGTCCACCGAGATCAAGCTCAAGCAGCTGCGGCGGCGCGTCGGGCGGGCTGACGATCTCGATCACGGTGTGTCCCCCATCAGTCAAGCGCCACAACCCCACGATGTGGCCACGGAGGGCGGCGCTCGCCTGATCGAGCAGTACGCGGCGGCGCTCCATGAGAGACAGCAGTGAGGATTCGCGCATAGCGACCTCCTCTGCATGGGTGTGCCTAGAAGAACCCCACACACAGGCGGAGGTAACGATACCCACGACGGAGTGGCCGCAGGCCGTGTGACGACCCTCACGAGGCAATCACAAAGCCTCGGTGTCTCTTCGGTGCTTACTTCAACTGCCAAATCTCGATGCGATTTCCCGTGAAGATTGGAATCAGCACGCGATTCCGTTTGGCGTCGTAGCCGATGTCGGCGGGACTCGGCACGCCGGTGATCACCTTCACTTCCTGTCCGGTCTCGTATGCGGACACGGTCGAATCCGTCCAGCTCGACACCAGGATCCTCGTGCCCGCTATCTCGACGCCGTCGAAGCCGCCGGCGCCCTTGGCGATGACCTTCGGCGCGCGGTCCCCCGGCTTCCACGCCAGCACCGATTTGGCCGGCCCGAACGACACGATGATGAACCGCTTGCCCACGGGGTCCACCGTGATCCCGTTCGGCCACCCCAGGCTGTCGCCCTTCGCCGCGATCGTCACCTTGCGATCCGGACCGATGCGGAACACGCGGTCGGGGCCGGGATGCAGCACGTTGCCGACGTCGTCGAACCGAATCCCGGTATCGGTGATGTAGATCGCGCCGGTCGTGGCGATCGCGATGTCGTTCAAAAAGACGGCGCCCGCGCTGTCGAGCCTGACGCTGTCCAGCGGGGCCCCGGTCCGCGCGTTGAACGCACGGATCCTGTCGATGTCCGTCACCCACAGCGTGTCGCCGAGCAGCGCCAGGCCCTTCGGCGCATTGAGAGTCACGCCCGCGCGGCCACCCTCGATGAACTTGAGGTTCTCGATCGCCCCGTCGGGCCGCACCCGGCTGATGAAGCCGTTGTTATCCTTCACCGTCGGGGAGCCGTTGACATTCGAGACGAAGTAGATGTCCTGCGTCGAGTCGTGCAGCACCGACTCCGGCGTGGAGAAGCCGGCCACCGTCAGCATGCGGGTGGCGCCCGGCGCGACGGGCGCGGGGGGCGGCGGCATGACACGCGCGGTATCGAGGGCCGCAGTGGTGTCGGGCACGTTCGCGACCTGCCGCTTCCGCTCGACGGGCTGGCAGGCCGCTGCGACGACAAGGGTCGTACAGAGCACGGTCGCTCTCATCAGGGCTCTTCCTCCTCGGCCAGGGCCGCGATGTGTCGCAAGACGCGCTCGTGGATGGCCGCGACGATGCGGCCCGCCGGCAGTGTCCAGTAGCGCTGTGGGAACATATCCACCACGTACGTCGTGCGCCCTTCGAGGCGCGTGCGACCGCCCGGGAGGGGCGTGAGCCGGAACTCACCGTGGGTCGCACGGAAGTACCCGTCCAGGTGCGGTGGGTTCACATCCCGGTACGGGCTCCATTCGGTCATCGGTGGCGCCTGCGCGGTGATGTCGAAGGCCAGCAGCCGGTTCTGGTCCCACGCCGTGATCGGCTCCACGAAGCTGCCCGTCGTGAAATCGCAATAGCGCACGGCGCTGACGCCCGAGCCCTCGATGCGTGCGCGCAGAGGCGCCGCAACGCCGGCCCGAAACAGGCCCTCGGTCGGCGGCGGCAGCTCAGGGAATGTGACGACGTGACGCCACACGACTTCCGGTGGCGCAGCGATTTCGACGACTGTCACCACTTCATGCGATGAGGGTGCCAAGCGCGGCTCGACGCCGAGCAACAGAGGCGTGAGCAAAGCCATCCCGACCCCCGTGGATCCGAGCGTGGCGCGCCGTGCCATGATGCGGCCCAGCACCGCACCCGGCCACGCGACGATCCACGCGAGCGGCAGCGCCATGCCGATGCAAATCAACCCTTCCAGCGCGAACACCACCATCGCTCCCGCGGCAATCGTCACGCTCGCGAGCGCCAAGGTGATCGACTGCCCCGGGGCGCGGTCTGCGCGGTAGTTGTAGATGTAGGAGCTGATGTAGCCGATCGTGAATGGGACGCCGAGGAACAGCCCTGCCGAGTAGCGGCGACGCAAGTACACCGCGACGGCAATGGAGAGGAATGTGATCGCCAATGACGCGGCGACACCCAGCATGGCGCTCTTAAAGCGATCGTCTGCGACGGCTCGCTGAGTGGTCGAGATGCCGCGCGGCCTCGACGGCGGGAGACACAACGCCAGCATCAACACGAGATTCAGTCCCGGCACGAAAAACAGCAGCGCTACCCAGGGGCTCGCGCCCGCATCGACGGCACGCCGCATCGTCATGCTCACCCCGATCCACAGGAACGGCAGCGCGATGACCGCCATGAGGGGCAAGAGCCACGCTGGCGCACCGCGCAGCAATGCTTGCCGCGTGGTCAGCAAGGGGGAGAGATAGTTGAGCGGAGTCCAGACGATGCCCGCAAAGCGCCACACGAGCAGCGCGTCGATGCCGTACTTGAACGCCGTCAGGCCGAGGCCATGACGAAGGTACGTGCCTCGACCAACCGGATCCGAGAATCCGAACCACAGGCGCAGCCAGCGGGCCGTCATCCTAAGCCCTGGTTTCTTCCACTTCTTTCTTGCGCGCCTCCGTGATCTTCGCGGCGACGTCGGGCGGCGCGTCCTGATAGACGTGGAACTTCATTCGGTACGTGCCGCGCCCATGCGTGATCGAGTGCAGCGTCGTCGCGTAGCGATCGAGCTCCGCTTCGGGGACCAGCGCCTTCACCTTGGTGAGCCGGCCATCCTTTTCGGTGCCGACGATGTGGCCGCGCCGTGAGGAAAGGTCGCCCATCACCGCGCCCTGATAGTCGTCCGGCGTCCAGACCTCAACCTCCATGATCGGCTCCAGCAGAACGGGTCGTGCGCCGGGACTCACGTTTCGGAAGGCCAGGATGCCGGCCATCTTGAACGACATCTCGTTGGAGTCGACGTCGTGATAGGAGCCGTCGTACAGCTCCACCTTGAAGTCCACGACGGGATACCCGGCGATCGGCCCCTTGTGCGCCGCTTCGACGACGCCGCGCTCGACCGCGGGGATGTACTGCCGCGGGATCACGCCGCCCACGATCTCATCGACGAACTGCACGCCGGACCCGCGCGGCAGCGGCGCGATCCGGATCCAGCAGTCGCCGTACTGGCCGCGCCCGCCGGTCTGCTTCTTGTGCTTTCCCTGCCCTTCCGACTTGCCGCGGAACGTTTCGCGATAGGCGACCTTCGGCTTCGCGGTCTGCGCGTGCACGCCGAACTTCCGGGCCAGCCGGCCCACGATGATCTCCAGATGCCGCTCGCCGAGCCCGCGGATGAGGGTCTGCGCCAGCTCGCCGTTGTACTCGTGATGAAACGTCGGATCCTCTTCGTGCAGCTTGTGGAGGCCGGTCGAGAGCTTGTCCTCTTCGCCGCGCTGCTTGACCTCGACGGCGACCGTGATGACCGGCTCGGGGAACGGAATCTTCGGCAGAACCAGGCCCTTATCCTTGGTCGACAGCGTGTCGTTGGTATGGGTGTCGCGCAGCTTCGCCACGACGCCGATGTCCCCCGCATGCAGCTCCGCGATCTCGATGCGCTCTTTCCCGAGGCCGACGCACAGATGGTTGAGCTTCTCCGACAGCTCACGCGGCGCGTTCCACGCGTCCTGACCGTTTTTCACGTGGCCGGAGAAGATCCGGAACAACGTTACGTCCCCGACGTGGGGCTCGGAGACGGTCTTGAACACCTGCGCCGCCAGTGGTCCCGCGTCGTCCGCCGGGAGCGTGATCCGCTCCGCGCTACCCCATTTCTGGGCCTCAACGGGCGGCCGTTCCTGCGGCGCCGGACAGAGCTCGACGAGCTTGTTGAGTAACGCCCGCGTGCCGTAGGTCAGCTCGGCGGCACCGCAGAACAGCGGGAACAGCTCCCCCTTCGCCATGCCGGCCTTCATCGCGGCGATCGCCTCGTCGCGGCCGATTTCTGCGCCGCCGAGGTAGCGCTCGAGCAGCGTGTCGTCGGTCGCGGCGATGCTTTCGATCAGCTCCTGCGAGTACTTCTCGAAGCGATCCTTGTACTCGGCGGGGACGTCCACTTCGTCGTATTCGCCCGCCTTCGTGCCCTTCTTGTACAGGTGCGCCTTCTTCGAGAAGAGATTGATGATCCCGTGGAATTCCAGTCCTTCGCCGACCGGGATCTCCACCGGGATCACCTTGGGCGTCAACTGTTCCTTGATCTGATTGTAGACGCGCTCGAAGTCGGCGTGCTCCTTGTCCATCAGCGACACGAAGAAGAGACGCGGCAGCGCCCGCCGCTCGCAGTAATCCCACACTTTCTCGGTCCCCACTTCGACGCCGGCGGTCGCGGACAGCACCACGACGGCGGCGTCGGCGGCGTACACGCCGGCGAGGGCATCGCCGGTGAAGTCCAGATATCCGGGGGTGTCGATCAGGTTGATCTTCGTGTCCATCCACTCGGCGACGGCCAGCGCGAGGTTGATGGAGTACTTGCGTTCGATTTCGTCAGCGGTGTAATCGGTGAGGGCGGTCCCATCTTTTACGGAGCCGTGTCGTTTGCTCGTTCCGGCCACGAACGCCAGCGCATCGACCAGGGAGGTCTTGCCGCTCGCGCCGTGGCCAACGACGGCCACATTGCGAATTTCCGGAGTCTTGTACACGCGCATACGGGCGCAACGCTCCTGCGAGGGGGACCGAAAATATGCCCGAGGATGCGCAGGGATGGCTAGGCCAGGCAAAGACTCTCTCGTCAACGGGGGTCAGGACAGTACCGCTTGTCCCAACCCCCGTTGACTATGGCCCGCTGCTGCGTCTGTTGCCTAGTAGTTGTCGGTCCTCAATAACCTACAGCTTCCATCTCTCCATCTGCCGTCGCATCGTGGTCGTGGTTCGCGTACCGGATATGCTCCACGAGCCGATGCAGGATCTGCATCGCTCGCAGATTCAGCGCGAGCGCCGTCACCTTGTCCCCTCCGACAAAAGCCTGATCGGCCTCGACCCGCAGCTCTTTCACGTGCGCCAGAACCGCGCGGATCCGCGGCGCATCGCGGCCGCCCAGGAACTTCTCGATCCTGTCGATCGCGTTGTCCACCGCGAGACCGGTGCGCTCCGGCGCGTTGGGGAAGATCTCGATCACGGCCGACAGCACGTCCCGGAACGCCGTGCGCCGGTAAGCACGAGCCGCAGCGGTGTCGCCCGCCTGAAACGCGGCCCACGCCGAGTCGCGATTGGCGCGCGCCTGCTCGAGAAATGCGCGGGCTTCGGGATCGTCCGTGGTCCGGAGCGTATCGAGCAGCCGTCTCAACCAGCCTTCGCAGGTGGTGCCGCCCCCGGGCGTGGCCGCCACGCTGTCCGCAATCGATTGAGCATTCTGCGCGAGCACCAGCTCGTTCGTGCCGGCGCCGGTGGGATCCTGATTGCATGCGCCCACCGCGACGAGAGTGAGTGCCGCGAGTGCGATCGTCATCCGCTTGTCCATCAGTTGCTCCGTGAAAGGTCTGGCTCTTTGACGTTGCAGCTAAGACCCCGTTAAGCCTCGGAGGGAGGGGCGGGCGAGGCGGGCGAGGCGGGCGGGGCGGGCGGGGCGGGCGGGGTGTGACCGGGGATCGCGTGCTGCGGAGCAGGCGCGAGTCCCATCGCCGCGAGGCCGGCCGCGATCATGATCGCGCCGGCGAGCAGAAAGGAGGTGATCGGGCTCACAACATCGTAGACAGTGCCGATCAGCGGCGGTCCTGCGGCCCGGCCGAGCGCGCCGATCGCCTGCGCCGCACCGAGCACGGTGCCCTGCTCGTTCGGCTCGGCGTACACCGACACCAGTCCCGTCGCCGCCGGAGCGAAGACGCTGTTTGAAACGGCGAGCACAAAAGTCCAGCCGTACAGCAAGGCGGAGCTGGGCAGATACGGCACGACCGTGATGGCGAGCGCCATGCCGAACGTGCCGACAATCACGAGCGTGCGTTCGCCCGTGCGCCGCACGAGCTTCCCGAAGAAGTAGCCCTGCACCGACGCCGCGGTGACCCCGATGATCGTGAAGAGAATCGCCAGCTCCCGCTCTTTCCAGCCGAGCGCGGCATTCGCCCAGAGCGGCAGGGCAACGGTGTAGCCGGCGAAGGCGAGCGGCACCAGGGCCCATACGGCCATCAACGGGCGCAGCCGCGGCCGCGCGATCGCTTCGCCGATGTGCCCCAAATCGAGGATGGGACGTCTGACGCGATGTTCGTGCTTCAATGACTCGGGCAGGACGAAGTACGCCGACACGAAGTTCGCGAGCGATAGGCCGACCGCCACGAGCCCGGGCGCGGTGGTGCCGCCAAAGTGCGCCGCGAAGCCGCCGATCGCCGGGCCGAGACTGAAGCCGATGCCGAACGCGGCACCCACCATCCCCATGCCGCGCGAACGCTCCGCCGGCGACGTGATGTCGGCGATGTACGCCTGCGCCGCCGAGATGTTGCCGCCGGCAAAGCCCGAGACCACGCGCGACAGGAATAGGACCCAGTACGAGCCCGCGAACGCAAACAGCGTGTAGCCAACCGCGTTGACCAGCATGGTCGTCAGCAACACCGGCCGCCGCCCGATCCGATCCGAGAGCTTGCCAAGCAATGCTGTCGACACGAACTGCATCAGCGAGAAGACCCCGATGACGCCGCCGTATCCCAGGCCCGCGGCGCCGAAGCGCTGCGCGTAGAACGGCAGGATCGGCAGCACGATGCCGAAGCCGATCAGATCGATCAGGACGGTGAAGAAGATGACGCCGATGCGGGAGCGGGAGGCGGGCATGAGGGCTGAGAATATAGCTTGCCACCCCGCGGACACCGCGACAGCTTCCGAAGCCCAGCGTTCTCGGGTCCATCCCCAGAAGATCGGAGTCGCCGATGTCCAGACACTTTCTGCGAATTACTCTCCTGACGGGAGCGATCGTCGCGGCAGCTTGCGTTGAGTACGCACCACTCAGCCCTGGCGGCACCACGGCTGCAGCGAGCACCTCCAACGTGCAGCTCGCCGCCGGCGCAATACCAACGCTCGCCCCGTTTGAATCCGGGACCCGCTACCTCGTCGTCTTCAAGTCCGGCAGCCCGGCGAGTGCGGCCATTCGCGCCGAGATACACGATCGCGGTGGTTATCTCGAAGGGCTCTATGATCAGCTGGGTTTTGCGGTCGTTTCGGGTCTTTCCGCTGACCGCGCGGCGCGACTCGGAAAGGCCAATGGCGTGAGCGACGTCCTGCCTGACGTCGAATTTGCACTGGAAGCAGCGGGTGAAACGGAAGCGCTCGATGCGAGCATTGGCCCGCAAAGCGCGACGGCACCGCAAACGGCGGCGCTGTTCGCGCTGCAATGGAACATGCGCGCGATCCGAGCCGACGCCGCATGGACGGCCGGCGCGCTCGGCTCCTCAAACGTCCGCGTCGCGATCCTCGATACGGGGATCGATTACCGCTGGCCGGACCTCAATGGTCGCGTAGACCTCTCCAGCTCGATCTCACTCAGACCGGATGAAGACGAGCGCCTGGAAACCTGGTTTGGCGCGTTAAACCTCCATCCGATTACCGACCTGAACGCCCACGGCACCCTGGTGTCCTCGATTGTCGCCAGCAACTCGACATTCTTCGCCGGTGTGACGACACGCACGACCCTGTTCGGGGTCAAAGTGTGCATCGTGTTCAACACGTGTTCGACGAGCGCGACCCTGAACGGCATCGTGTACGCTGTCGACCACGGGGCGGACGTCATCAACATGAGCCTGGGGGGCGCGTTCCTGAAGCGAGCTAATCCCGGATTCGTATCCGTGATCAGCAGAGTACTCAGTTACGCCACCAAGAATGGCACGTTGATCGTTGTGTCCGCGGGAAATGATTCGCTCGATATCGATCACGACGGCAATGTCTACGACGCCTACTGCGACACGCCGGGCGTCGTTTGTGTATCGGCCACTGGTCCAACGGCGGCGCCCACCGTGGTTGGCCCGTTCACGAATCCCGATGCAGTCGCTCCCTACACGAATTTCGGGCGCTCGGCCATCAGTCTGGCCGCTCCTGGCGGCGGGGTTACAACGCCAAACGCGTTCGTCTCCGGCCCCTGTTCTCAAACCGCGCTAGCCTGGCACCAGCCGCCGCGGCCCGCACCCGATTCGGCTCTGCCGCCACCCATCATCGACGGACCTGGCTGCCCGTCGAATCTCGGGCTGTTTCGGGTCAGTGGCGCGGGCACGAGCTTCGCATCGCCACACGTAGCGGGTGTCGCTGCCGCCGTAATCGCAAGCAGAGGGCGCAGCAACCCTTCCCAGGTACGAGCCATTCTGCAGGGTTCGAGCGATGATCTTGGCGCAATTGGGACCGATCCGTTTTATGGGAAAGGTCGGCTGAATGCGGCGCGTGCCGTGGGTGCCATCCCGTAACTGAAAGTGCGACTCTGGAGAACGTGAGCACCGGGCGCGCCGCATGGCGGGCCCGGTCGCGTTAGGCCACGACCGTGTCGCCCGCGGTCTTGCGCGCATCAAGCAACATGCGGACCGCCGTGGCGCCGAGGATGAGCGCCCCACCCGCGAGGGTCGCGGGGCCGGGCGTTTCGCCGTGCACGAGCCACGCCCAGATCGGATTGAGCACCGGCTCGATAAGAAGGAAGAGCCCCACCTCGAGCGCGCGCACCTGCGGCACCGCCCGCGCGAGGAAGAGGTAGGGGATGCCCAGCTGGCACACGCCCAGGAACCCGACGACCGCCCAATCCACGGGTCGGCCGGCCACGAGCGGTTGCGCCATGATGAGGGCGATCAGGCAGGCGGTCAGATTCCCCGATACCGCCGCGGCCGCCACCGACGCGCCGCGCGCTGCCAGCCAGCGATAACCGATCACCGTGAATGCCCACGTCACGGCGCAGATCGCGGCCAGCACGTTTCCGAGCGCCGGGTTCGGCGCGGTCGCCGACGGCTGATCGAGCCCCAGAAAAAACAGGCCGAAGCCGACCGCCATGATCGCCATCTGGCCGATGTCGCGGCGCGTCGCGTGCTCGCCCAGCAGCAGCGGCGCGAGCAGCAGGATGAACAACGGGCTGGTGGACTGCAGGAAGATCGCGCTGGCCGCCGTCGTATGTTTGTTCGCCTGGACGTAGAGCAGCGTGGTCGCGGCATACGCGACGCCCACGAGTACGGTGCGCCAGGTCCAGCCGCGCCGCGATTCCGGAACCAGGACAACGATCGTGATCAGCGCGAACGCCGCCCGGAACGCCGCGAGCTGCCACCCGCCGAAGCCGCAGAACTTGATCGCCGCGCCGCCGCTCGAGAACAGCACCGCCGCGGCAAGGATTTTGGATCTGGGGGGGGGGCTCATGGTGGCGGGGAATATATTACGCGCCATGGAAGTTCAGGTCTTTGGCGTCAAAAAGAGCGCCCGGCACCCGTGCCGCCCTGCGGTTCTTTGCCGAGCGGCGCATCAAGGTGCATTTCGTGGACCTGAACGAGCGCGCCGTGGCGGTCGGCGAGCTGCGGCGCTTCGCGCAGCAGTTCGGCGTGGCGGCGCTCGTGGACCACGAGTCGCGCCGTTTCGGAGAGCTCGGCCTCCGCTCCGCCATCCTCAGCGACGAGCGATGGCTGGAGAAGCTCAGTCTGGAGCCGCTGCTGCTGCGGATGCCCCTCGTGCGACATCAGCAGCAGCTCACCATCGGCGCCGCGCCGGAGACCTGGGACGAGTGGTACGCCGCCTCCAAGGCCTGATTCTCGTTCTGTGCGCCTCGTGCGCCACCGGAGGCGGAAGGGAACCACGCGTGACCGTTGACGACCTTTTTGCCGCGTACTCCGGCTCGTCCGTTCCGGGCGCGAGCGCCGTGGTGATTCGCGATGGGCGAGTGATAATTCGCGAAGCGTTTGGCATGGCTGACTTGGAGCGGCGTGTCGCTGCCACGCCCGAGACCGACTACCGGCTGGCATCGGTGTCGAAGCAATTCACCGCGATGGCGGTGATGTTGCTCGCCAAGGACGGCAAGCTGCGCTATGACCAGCCCGTGCGGGACTTCCTTCCGGAATTGCCGGCAGCTGCGCGGGCCGTTACGGTGCGCCACCTGCTCAACCATACCTCGGGGCTGTGGGACTACGAGGACCTGATTCCCGACACGCGCACCACGCAGCTCGACGACCGCGATGTGCTGGCGTTGCTTGCAGCGAAAGATTCCGTGTGCTTCCCGCCAGGCGCCCAATACCGCTACAGCAACTCCGGCTACGTGCTGCTCGGCATCATCGTCGCGCGAGTGTCGGGGATGTCGTTCCCCGATTTCGTGCAAAGCAGAATCTTTACCCCGCTCGACATGCGCGCGAGCGTCGTGCACGTCGAGGGATCGGACACCGTCCCACACCGCGCGTACGGGTATTCACCACGCGGCGGCTCGTTCGAGCAAACCGACCAGAGCGTCACCAGCGCCACGCTCGGCGACGGCGGCATCTACACGAACGTGGACGACATGACGCGCTGGGACCGGGCGCTGGATGGCACTGCGCTGGTCGACTCGGCGACCATGGCACTGGCGACTTCGCCGCCACAGCTCCCGGCGGGTGCCGTCACGCAGTACGGATTCGGCTGGTTTGTCGACACCTATCGCGGCGAAAAGCGCTGGCGGCACACCGGGGAGACGAGCGGGTTTCGCAACGCGATCATGCGGTTCCCCACTCGCCACCTGACCGTGATCGTGCTCACGAACCGCTCGAGTGGAGAACCGGACGCGATCGCCGAGCGGATCGCGGACCGGCTGTTGTTCCGCTAGCGCGCGCCGACGACTAGCGGTAGCCCGCCGCCTGAAGACTGAACAGCTCGGCGTAGAGCCCGCCGCGCGCGACCAGCTCCTCGTGCGTGCCGTCATCCACCAGCTCGCCGCCCTTCAACACGAGGATGCGGTCCGCCATGCGCACCGTCGAAAAACGGTGTGAGATCAGCACCGCCATCCGTCCTTTCGTCAGCTCGGCGAACCGCAGAAAGACCTCGTACTCCGCGCGCGCATCGAGCGCGGCGGTCGGCTCGTCGAGAATCAGGACTTGCGCCTCGCGCATGTAGGCTCGCGCCAACGCGACCTTCTGCCATTCACCGCCTGACAGCTCGACGCCGTTGTCGAAGCGGTGCCCGAGCATCTGATCGAATCCCTGGGGCACTCGCTGCGCGACCGAGTCGGCCAGGCTGCGTCGCGCGGCCTCTCGAATCCGTGCATCATCATCCAGCGCCGCGACCTGACTGACGCCGATGTTCTCACGCAGTTTGAAATCGTAGCGGACGAAATCCTGGAAGATGATGCCGATGTCTTTGCGGAGACTGTCGAGGTCGTAGTCGCGCAGGTCCACGCCATCGAGTAAGACGCGGCCCTCGTCGGGATCGTACAGGCGGGCGAGCAGCTTCACCAATGTCGTCTTCCCCGCCCCATTTTCTCCGACCAACGCGATCCGCTCGTGCGGCTCGAATGCGAACGTCAGGCCGCGCACCGCCCAGCGCTGCGAGCCCGGGTAGCGGAATCCCACCTGCTCGAAGCGGAATCCCGAGACGAGCGGGCGCGGCACGGTGCGGGCGCCCGGTTTGGACGTTACCGTCGGCTGCACGTCGAAGAAGGTGAACAAATCGCTCAGATAGAGGCTCTGTTCGTAAATCGACGAGAGCGCGATCAGCACGCTCTGGATCAGCCCTCGACTCGAGCGGAACGAGCCGGCCAGGAAAGTCAGCGTGCCGATCGTGAAGTCGCCCATCACCGTGCGATAGATGATGACGGCGTACGCGCCGTAGTAGCCCAGCGTCCCGAGCGTCACCAGCAGCGTCGAGACGATGTTCCGTCTGACGGCGAGCCGCTTGTTCTCTTGATAGAACTTCTCGGACAGGTTGGCGTAGCGGCCGACGAGGAAATCCGACAGGCCGAACAGCTTCACTTCTTTGGCGGACTCATCGGACGCACCCATGTAGCGCAGATAGTCGAGCAGCCGGCGCTCCGGTGTCCACTGGAATAGCAGCGAGTAGCCCAGCGAGGCGAAGTGCGCCTCGCCGAGGAACGCGGGCAATACCGCAACGGTCAACAGGAGCAGCAGCCACGGCAGCTGCACGAGCAGGACGCTGGCCAGCGAGATCAGCGTGATCAGATCCTGCGCGGTTCCGAGCAACAGTGTGAACAGGCCGATACGGCCGACCGTTTGGCGGCGGGCGCGCTCGAGATGATCGTAGATCTCGGCGTCCTCGAACTGGGCGAGATCGAGCGTGGCGGCGTGCTGCATGAGCCGCACGCTCAGCCGGTTGGCGAACAAATCGCCGAGCAGGCTCTCGAGCAGGGACGAGAGCCGCGCCAATCCCTCGCCCACCACGGCGATGCCCAGCTCCAGCGCGACGAGGCCGGCGAGATGCCACCAATCCGGCGTGCCGCCGGTGTGCACGGTGGCGACGCCGGCGATGACGCCATCGATGATGAGCTTGCCGATCCAGAGAACCGCGACGGGAATGAGGGACCGGATCGCCCGCAGCACGAGGATGGCGACGGTGTAGCCGCGGTGCGTCTGAAACACCAGGCGCACCAGCGGTGGCACGTGCTGCAGCGCCGCGAGCCGTTCGCCCCAGGTGGGCGGCGGTCCGTCGGCTGGTCCCCCATACCTTCGTGAAACACGACCGGAGCGTGCCATAGGCGTTAACTTCGCACGGGTGGAGGCGTCAGTATAGTCAGATGCACCTTCTCCTTCTGTTCGCGCTCGCTGCGCAAAGTCCCACCCTGACCCCGCGCGATTCGGCGTTTCATGCGCTGAATCGACTGGCGTATGGCGCCCGTCCCGGTGAAGCCGACAGCGTCGCGCAGTTCGGGGTGATGAAGTGGATCGAGCGTCAACTCGATGCCGATCACGTGTCAGACACGCGCCTGGCGGAGCGCGAGCGGGAGTTCAAGATCCTCGATTACGATCGCGCCGATCTCGCCGGACGTTACCGGGACGCGGTTCGCGAGCGCCAGCGGATGCAGCGAGAGTTTGGAGATTCGTTCCCCCTCTCCAACAGGAGAGGGGGTCAGGGGGTGAGGCCCGCTCCGATGCGCGAATTCCGCGAGCTGGGCGGCGAGCTGCAACAGCTCGCAGTCGTCCGCGCGGCGTTGTCGGAGCGGCAGCTGCGTGAGGTGATGGTCGACTTCTGGACGAATCATTTCAACGTCTTCGTGGGGAAGGGTGCCGATCGCTTTCTGCTGCCTTCCTATATAGAGGAAACGATCCGGCCGCGGGCGCTGGGGCGCTTTGAAGACTTGCTGATCGCGACGGCCCAGAGCCCGGCCATGCTGTTCTATCTCGACAACGCGCAAAGCGTCGCGCCCGGCTCCGAGCCTCCAAGGATGCGCCGGTTCAATCCTGACCGAATGCCCCGCGGAATCAACGAAAACTACGCGCGCGAGCTCCTCGAGCTGCACACCCTCGGCGTGGACGGCGGCTACACGCAGCAGGACGTCATCGAAGTCGCCCGCATCTTTACGGGCTGGAGCATCGAGCGGCCGGAGCTCGGCGCGGGATTCGTGTTTCATGACTGGGCGCACGATGGCGGAACCAAGCACGTCTTTGGAATGACGTTTCACGACGATGGCAAAGGTGAAGGGATTCGACTACTGAAGTATCTGGCGATGCAGCACGCCACGATGCATCACGTGAGCACCAAGCTCTGTGCCCGATTTGTGGCGGATGAGCCTCCCGACGGCTGCGTCGATGCAGCGGTGGCAGCGTGGCAGCAAACGCAGGGGGAGATCCGCGCCGTCCTGCGTGCAATCTTCACATCACCCGATTTTTGGGCGCCGCAAGCCGTCCGCGCAAAGGTCAAGACGCCGTTCGAGTTCGTCGTGAGCGCGATACGCGCCGCCGGCGTCGATCCTGACACGAGTCCGAAACTCGCGCAGCTCGTCGCGCGGCTCGGCGAGCCGCTCTATCAGCAGCCCGCCCCCACGGGCTACGCGGAGACCGAGGCCCACTGGGTCAACAGCGGCGCGCTGCTCGCGCGCATGAATGCGGCGATGCTCATCGCGAAGCAGTGCTCCAGCATTCCGGTGCTGGATGACCACCCCCAGCTGGTAGACACCATCGATGCAAAGCTGCTCGGCGGCACGATGTCGGCCCACACGAAGAGCGTAATTCTGGAGCAGCTTGCCGACATCACCGATCCTGAGCAGGCTCGGGTCATGGCCGTAGGCCTGGCCTTGGGCGGACCGGACTTCCAACGGCAATGACGGTTAAGGGACGGTAAGGGACGGTAAAGGACGGTAGGGGTCCATGACGATATCGCGTCGCATCTTTGTAAAGGACTCTGCACTTGCATTGGTCAGTTTTGGACTCGACCCGTTGTTTCTCTCGCGGGCCGTGTTCAGCCCTTACCGTCCCTTACCGTCCCATACCGTCTCTTCCCGTCCTGTCTTAGTCTGCCTCTTCCAGCGCGGCGCCGTGGATGGCTTGAACATGATCGTCCCGCACGGCGAGCCGGCCTATTACCAGGAGCGCCCGCGCATCGCGATTCCCGCCAGCGACGTCGTGGATCTCGATGGGCACTTTGGTTTGCACCCCAGCCTCGCGCCGCTGAAAGAGCTGTGGGACAACAAGAGCCTCGCGGCGGTTCACGCCATCGGCTCGCCCGACGCGACGCGCAGCCACTTCGACGCCCAGGACTACATGGAGAGCGGCACGCCGGGCGTGAAGCGCACGGCCGACGGGTGGGTGAATCGCTATTGCCAGCACGATCGCGAGCATACGGAGACGGCGTTTCGAGCCGTTGGCTTCGGACCCCAACTGCCGCGCATTCTGGCGGGCAGCGCACCGTCACTCGCCATCGACGATCTCCAGGCATTCGGGCTGCGAGTTCCCCAGGAGGCGGCACGTGATCGCCTGACGCGCGCCTTCGAGGAGTTGTACGACGGCGCGGGTACTGGTCTTCTGGCGTCTTCGTCGCGTGAGGGGTTCGAGGCCGTCCAGATGCTGAAACGCGCCGATCCGACGCAGTACCGTCCCGAAAATGGCGCCGACTATCCGCCGGGCCGCTTAGGAAAGACGCTGCTGCAAATCGCGCAGCTGATCAAAGCCGATGTTGGACTGGAGATCGCCTTCGCCGACTGCAGCGGCTGGGACACGCACGTGAACCAGGGTTCGAGCGAGGGCCAGCTCGCTGCCCGGCTGCGCGAGCTCGGCCTGGCACTCGCCGCGTTCGACAAGGATCTCGGCGACCGCATGCGCAACGTCGTCGTGCTGACGATGTCGGAGTTCGGCCGGACGATCCACGAGAACGGCAACGGCGGCACCGACCACGGCCACGCGACCGCGATGCTCGCGCTGGGCGGACCGGTGAACGGCGGCCGCGTGCTCGGCCGGTGGCCGGGCCTCGGCGTCGAGCAGCGCTTCGAGGGTCGGGACGTCGCGGTGACGACCGACTTCCGCGACCTGTTCGGAGAGATACTGGCGCGCCATCTCGGCGCCACCGATCTCGGCGCAGTATTCCCCGGCTACACGCCGAGTCCGGCGCGATTCCTGGGGGCGATCCGCGGCTAGGCCGCGATGACGCCGTCGGATCCGCCGTCGCGGATCGTCAACCAGTCGGTGCGCACGCGATCCCATTCCTGAATCACGAGTCCCTGGTCTTCGAACAGCGCCCGGATCTGGGTCGGGCTGAAGCCCGCGATCTCCTCGAGAATCGGCACCAGCACCGACAGCGCGTCGTCGCTGATCACGGTACGCTTGGCGATCTGGGCGATTTCGCGCGCCTCGGACGCGGCGATCGTGAAGCCATCCCCCCGGTTCACGTGCAGCATCACCGGAATGTCGGACTGCCCGTCGCCGACGTAGACGACCTGGTCGCGCGGCACCACGTGCCGTGCGCGGATCTCTTCCACCGCCGCGACTTTCCCGTAGCCGGCCGCGACGCTCGTGAGTGGGCCGATCTTGCCGCCGTCCGGCGAGAACTGGAAGCGCGTGCCCACGACATGATCGGCCGGGACGATGCCTTCGAGCGCCGCAAGCACGACCTCCTCGGGCGCCGCCGAGATCACGTAGAAATCGAAGCGGTGCCCGTCGATGCCCTGCGCGAGCATCTGCGCGAGCAGCTCGACGTTTCGCTTGAGGCGGACCCGGCGGCCGACTTCCAGGAGATCGTTGCGTGTGACGCGGGCGTACTCCGGATCGTGCGCGAGCAGATACGCGAGCTCGGCGCCCTGTTGCACGAGATTGAGCTGCGACAATGCCGCCACGCGCTCGCGAAAGCTCGTGATGCCCAGCATCTCGCTCAGCACGATGCCGGAATCGTTGAAGCTCAACGTCTGATCGAAGTCACTTGCCAGCAGGTAATGCCTCTTCATCCACATCTCCCTTCGTTCTGATCGTCGACAAAAAAGGCCCGCACCATCGAGGGCGGGCCGTTCCATGCGTTGCTACTCTGTGCATCGCTTTAGGTAGCGCCCGACTCCCCCGAGAGGTTCCCGGTCTTGAGCAAATTCAAGCAGCAGGTGCACTTGGTCATGGGTGGAATGCTACGCAGCCCCCACCTGGCAAGTCAACTCCGTGGCCGTCACGGAGTCTCGGCAGCCGTGATGGACAACTCCAAGCGCTCCGCCTTGCGCACTGCGGCGACGGTCGCAGCGGCGCCAATGCGGTCGCCGGTGAGCAGCCGATGCAGATCGTCGATGCCGTGAACAGGATGTCCGTCGAACGCGACGATGATGTCCCCAACCTGGAGGCCCGCGCGCGCCGCCGGACTCCCGCCTTCGACCGTCGTGATCAGGACGCCGCTGGGCTGGATGAGTCTGTGCGCGCGCAGCGCGAGACGCAGCAGCGAAACGTTCTGCCCGCCGACACCGATGCGCGCGCGGCGCACGTGCCCGTACGCGATCAACTGTCCCACGACGAGCTTCACCGTGTTGACGGCGACGGCGAAGCAGATCCCCTGCGCAGGGAGGATCACCGCCGTGTTGACGCCGACGACCTGCCCCCGCGAATCGAGCAGCGGGCCACCCGAGTTGCCGGGATTGAGCGCGGCGTCGGTCTGGATGACGTTGTCGATCAAGCGGCCCGAGACGGACCGAAACGACCGCCCCAGCGCACTCACGACGCCCGCGGTGACGGTGCTCTGAAACCCCAGGGGATTGCCGATCGCGATGACGACCTGCCCGACCCGCAGCGTCGCCGAGTCGCCCAACGGCGCGGCCGCTTGCGACGACACGTCGACGCGCAGCACGGCGAGGTCGGTGTCGGGATCATCTCCAACCAGCTCGGCGCGCAACCGCCGGCCATCGGCAAACGCGACGTCCGTCTTCGTCGCACCGTGCGCGACGTGACTGTTGGTGAGAATGAAGCCGTCCGGCGTGAAGACAAACCCCGAGCCGTGGCCCCGATCTTCTCGTGCTGATCCGCCGCGGCGCCGGTGTTGCACTTCTACACTGACGACCGCCGGTGCCAGCCGCTCGACGACTCCACTGACTGCACGAGAATAGGCATCCAACAACTCGTCATCGGCGGGACCGCTCGGGACTGCGGCCCTGGGCTGATCATCGTGCAGATCGCCGGCGGCCAGGATTGGAAATGGGGTCATGCCTCAGGAACGCCGTGCGGTTCCCGAACCGATATATTCGTGCTCCATGCGAGACGCCTTGCAGGCGCTGCTGCGTCAAGCCAGCGACGCCAAGCGTTCCGCCGATTTCTGGCGAGCGGCCGCCGCCATTCTAAGCGAATGGGCGGGCGGCGCGCGCCTGTCCATCCGCTACCAGGGGATCAACGAGAGCGGATCAGTCAGCGCGGGAACCGACGACCGCTCGGGGAAGAACCTCGCGGCCGAGTGGCGCGACCCCGACGGGCGGCACGTGGAGGCGAATCTGGCGGGCGCACCGCCGTCGCTGCCGGCGTCGGAGCTCGAGGCGGCGATCGAATTCGCCTCGCGCCTGGCGGTGATGGTCGGACGGCGTGCCGCCCTGGAGCGCGAGCGGCGGCTCGGCACCTTTGTGGTCGAGCTGGCGCGCTGGCTGCTCGCGGCGCCCGAGACCCAGCTGTTGCTGCGCTACACACTTCAGAGCCTGATGGAATTGGTCGAAGCGCAGGGCGCGTTCGTCGCCCTGAAGCAACCCGACGGCGAGACGCTGCGTCTGTCGCCCGCCCTCGGCGAAGCGGCGCGGGTCGAAGGGCTGGTCATGGGACTCGCGAGCAGCACCACCGGCCGTGTCGTGCGGAGCGGCGAGGCGCTGATCACGGCGGACCTGCGCGCCGAAGGCGACGCCAGCCCGATCGCCACCAAGCTCGCCGAGGGCGTGCGCGCCGCGCTCATCGCGCCGCTGCGCACATCGCAGGGAACGGTGGGCGCTGTGGGATTGGTGCGGTTTCAGGCGGTCGGCGCAAGCACACCGCCCCCGCCGTTTAGTCTTCACGATCTGCACTATGTATCGGCGGTCGCCGCTCACATTGCCGGCGGTATCGAGCTCTCGGAAGCGGTCGCCGCGACGCGCGCCGCCGCCGACCGCGCGCGCGCGATGGTGGACGCGAGCCCGTTGCCCATGGCCCTCGTGGACACCGCCGGGACGGTTCGGCAGGTCAACGACGCGGCGCTCCACGTGTTCGGCGTCAAGACGACCGACGCGGCGGTGGGCCGCCATCTGGAGAAGCTCGGCCTCTCGCCCAGCGGCCTCACCGTGCGGCTGATGCTGCAAGGCCGGCAGCAGGGCGAGCCGTGGCATGGTCGCGTGCTCGTCACGCAGGAAGGCGGCGAACGCCGCATCTGCGATTGCACGGTCACCGACTTGCGCGGCCTCGGGTCGCAGGATCTGCTCGTCGCGCTGTACGATCGCACCGACGAGCTGCGCGCGCAGCGCGAGCTGATCGCGCGCGAAAAGCTCGCCACGGTCGGCGAAATCGCCAGCGGCGTAGCCCACGAGGTCAACAATCCGCTCGCGGCGATCCGCATGGAGGCGGAGATGCTGGGCCGCTCCACGCAGGACAGCGAGGCGAGCACGGCCGCCGCGACGATCGTGCGGGAGGTGGACCGCGCGGCGCGCATCGTCCGCAGCCTGCTCCGGCTCGCGCGCCGCGCCGACATCACCCCGGTTCGCATCCAGCTCAACGAGCTGGTCCGGGACGTAGCGGAAATTCGCCAGCGGGTGCTGCGCGCCGACAACATCGAGGTGCGCACGCGGATGGATCAGGGCGCGGAGGCGGTGCTGGGGCTCGGCCAGGAGCTGCAGCAGGTCGTCATCAACCTCGTGACCAACGCCGAGCACGCCGTGCGCGGGCGTCCCCACGCGGTGATCGAGATGGCCACGGAAGCACGCCAGGACTGGGTGCGTTTGACCGTCGAAGATTCGGGGCCCGGCGTCCCGCCCGAGGTGCGCAGCCGGATCTTCGATCCCTTTTTCACGACCAAGAGTCCCGATGAAGGATCGGGGCTCGGGCTTTCAATCTGTCAGCGGGTCGTAGCGGAAGTGGGCGGCCGCATCTGGCTGGAGGATTCGGAGGCGCTGGGCGGCGCGAGATTCGTCGTCGAGCTGCCCGCCGCCCCGATTCGAGGCGACGCCATCGGCTGAGCGTCAGGCTTCCAGTATCTGCCGGCGGTACAGCGCAATGGCGGCCAGCCCATACACGCCGATCGCAAGCAGCAGCGCGCCGAGCGGCCAGTGCGGACCGAGTTGCCAGATGCCCGCGGCCACGTACCCGATGCTCGCCAGGAGACCCAGTCCCAGCACTTCTTTTCGCGCCATCAGGATGCCGAACACATATCCCCAGCTGAAGCCCGCGAGGCCGAGGAAGATGACGGCATTGGGAAAGATTTTCGTGGGATCGATGAGATTTAGACTGCCCGCAAAGGCGCAGAACAAACCGATGACCGTGTGCGTTGCGAGGTGGAGCGCCAACGGCAGGGGCAGGGTGCCCATTTTGTTGAAGGTCATGCGATAATAATACCAACGATGCAGGTGACGCGCACGTATCTCGAGCTGCATACCCGCGGTCAATTCAAGGACGCGTTTGGGGCGTTTCCGGCCGTCGCGATAGCGCGCGCCGCCAAGCCGCTTCCCGAGCTCTACCGGATGTGCTATCGCACCGTGGGCGAGGCGTTCCACTGGCGGGACCGCTGGGACTGGAGCGACAAGGAGATCGCCGCTCACCTTGGCGATCCCGCGATTCAGCTGTTCGTCGCGACGCGCGGGACCGCGAAGCAGAAGGCAAAGCTCGCCGGCTGGTACGAGCTGCGGCGGGTTGCCGAGGACGATTCGGTGGAGATCGCCTACTTCGGCATCGTCGCTGCCGAGTTCGGGCACGGGTTTGGGAAACATCTCCTGTCCAGCGCGGTACGTGACGCCTGGGCGCTCGAGCCACGGCGCGTGTGGCTGCACACCTGCACCCTGGATCACCCCAACGCGCTGCCGAATTACCTCGCGCGCGGCTTCACGCCTTATCGCACCGAAACGTACGAGGTAGATTCCCGCCCGTGACTTTCAACTGGACGTTCCAGCTCACGCGCAAACGCAAGGTCATCATCGCGGGGATCCTGCTCACCCCGCTCCTCATCTTCGCGCTGTACACCTGGTCCGCCCTCAGCTGGAGCTACTCGGAGGGAGAGCGCGCCGGTTTCGTGCAGAAATTCTCGAAGCGCGGGTGGCTGTGCAAGACGTGGGAGGGCGAGCTCGCGATGGTTTCCATGCCGGGCACCAATCCCGAGAAGTTTTATTTTACGGTGCGTGATGAGGCCGTGGCGGAGCACATCAATCAGTCGCTCGGCAGACGTGTGGCGATCACGTATCAGCAGCACAAGGGCATCCCGACGACCTGCTTCGGCGAGACGGAGTACTTCGTCGTCGCCGTGAAGGTGCTGCCGCAATGAGCGCGAACAGCTTCGGCGCCCGTGCCACGCTGCAGGCCGGGAAGCGCAGCTACGAAATCTTCCGGCTCGATGCGCTCGAGCGGCGCGGTCTTCCGGTCGCGCGCCTGCCCTACTCGCTCAAGATCCTGCTCGAAAACCTGCTGCGGCGCGAGGACGGCCGCGTGGTCCCGCCGGCGGACATCGAGAAGCTGGCGCGCTGGGACCCGCGCAAACTCCCGGACGAGGAAATCGCGTTCATGCCGGCGCGCGTGCTGCTCCAGGACTTCACCGGCGTGCCCGCGGTCGTCGATCTCGCGGCGATGCGCGACGCCATGGTCACGATGGGCGGCGATCCCAAGCGGGTGAACCCGCTGCTCCCCGCCGAGCTCGTGATCGACCATTCGGTGATCGTGGATGAGTTCGGGACCAAGACCGCGTTTCAGGTGAACGCCGACCTCGAGTTTCAGCGCAATCGCGAGCGCTATGCGCTGCTGCGCTGGGCGCAGAAGACGTTCGCCGGATTCAAAGTCGTGCCCCCGGATACGGGCATCGTGCACCAGGTGAATCTGGAATACCTCGCCCGGGTTGTCTTCACGAGCGATTCGCAGGCTTACCCGGATACACTCGTTGGAACTGACTCTCACACGACGATGATCAATGGGCTGGGCGTGGTGGGGTGGGGTGTCGGCGGTATTGAAGCCGAAGCCGCGATGCTCGGCCAGCCGGTCTCGATGCTCATCCCACAGGTCATCGGATTCCGCCTCAGCGGCCGGCTGAGCGAAGGGGCCACCGCGACCGATCTCGTGCTCACGGTCACGCAGATGCTGCGCGCCAAGGGCGTCGTCGGAAAGTTCGTCGAGTTCTTCGGGCCCGGCGTCTCGACGCTGCCGCTGGCCGATCGCGCCACCATCGGCAACATGGCGCCTGAATATGGGGCGACGATCGGCATATTCCCGGTCGATCAGGAAACGTTGCGGTACCTCGAATTCACGGGACGCCCGCGCGAGCAGGTCGAGCTGGTCGAAGCGTATATGAAGGAGCAGGGCCTGTTCCACACGCCCGACGCTCCCGAACCCGCCTATACCGACATGCTCGAGCTCAACCTGGCAACGGTGGAGCCGAGCATGGCGGGCCCGCGCCGGCCGCAGGATCGCGTGGGATTGCGCGAGGTGCCGCGCAAGTTCGCGGAGGCGTTGCCCACGCTGGTGAAGCCGGTGCCGGTGCCGGCGGTGAACGCCGTCCCGGTGGGACGGTGGGAGGGCGAAGGCGGTCAGGCTGGGCTGCAACCGCCCCCGCCCCCCCGGCCGTCGCACGCCACGCTCCGCATCGACGACGTCGAGCACGTGCTGCACCATGGCTCGGTCGTGATCGCCGCGATCACGAGCTGCACCAACACGTCGAACCCGTCGGTGATGGTGGCCGCCGGCCTCATGGCGAAGAAGGCCGTCGAGCGGGGCCTGCGCAGCAAACCGTGGGTGAAGACGAGCCTCGCCCCGGGGTCCAAGGTGGTCACGGACTATCTCGACAAGGCCGGGCTCACGAAGCCGCTCGAGACGCTGCGTTTCCACCTGGTCGGCTACGGGTGTACGACGTGCATCGGCAACTCCGGGCCGCTGCCCGAAGTCGTGTCGAACGCGATCGCCGAATGCGATCTCGTCGTATGCTCGGTGCTCTCGGGGAACCGCAACTTCGAAGGGCGCATTCAGCAGGAAGTCCGCGCCAACTATCTCGCATCGCCGCCGCTCGTCGTGGCGTACGCGCTCGCGGGCCGCATCGATATCGACTTCCACAACGAGCCGCTCGGGATCGGCAGCGACGGACCCGTGTTCTTGCGCGACATCTGGCCCTCGGCGAAGGAAGTCGCCGACGTGATCGGCCGGTCGATCAAGTCGGCGATGTTTCGCAAGAGCTACGCCGAGGTGTTCAAAGGGGACCAGCGCTGGCAGAGCCTGCCGGTCCCGGAAGGCGACCGCTTCGCCTGGGAGCCGACGTCGACGTACATCCGGCAGGCGCCCTATTTCGATGGCATGCCCCGGGAGCCGAGCCCGGTGCGCGACATCCGCGCCGCCCGCGTGTTGTGTCTGCTGGCCGACAGCATCACGACGGACCATATCTCGCCGGCCGGCTCGATTCGCAAGACGAGTCCGGCGGGCCAGCATCTCGTCGCGCACGGCGTGCAGCCCATCGACTTCAACTCCTACGGCGCGCGGCGCGGCAACCATGAGGTGATGGTGCGCGGCACGTTCGCCAACGTGCGGCTCAAGAATCTGCTCGCGCCCGGCACCGAAGGGCCCTTCACCGTCCATCTGCCCGACGGCGAAGCGATGACGATTTTCGACGCGTCGCTCAAGTACGCGGCAGAGGCGACGCCCCTGATCGTCCTCGCCGGGAAAGAGTACGGCGCGGGGTCATCACGCGACTGGGCCGCCAAGGGCCCGCGACTGCTCGGCGTCCGCGCGGTGGTCGCGGAGAGCTTCGAGCGCATTCACCGCTCGAACCTCGTCGGGATGGGGATCCTGCCGCTGCAATTCGCGCCCGCGCAGACCCCGGCGACGCTCGGCCTGACCGGCAAAGAGCGTTACGACATCCTCGGCCTAGGCGAGATGCCTAAGGAGCTGAGCGTCACCGCGACCGCGGATGACGGCAAGGTGACCAGCTTCAAGGTTCTGGTGCGAATCGATACGCCGCAGGAGCTACAGTACTACAAGCACGGCGGCATCCTGGAATACGTGCTGCGCCAGCTGGCAGAGAAGTGAGGGTCGTTCGAATCGAGCTTCTCTTTGGTCGCGGAGAGTTCTACCGATCTCAGCATTGGTCTCGCATTCAGCGTGAGTTGCGAGCTGCAGTTCGCGCCGTGGTTTGGCCATCCGGTGCTCGAACTTTCAAGATCTACCCAAAGAGGCATGGAAATGGTGTCAAGCCGATCAAGGAAGCGTTTGTAACAAAAGCTCAAGCACGCCTTCGGCTGGGAGAGCGAGAGAAAGCTTGGCTACCAGACTCGGAGAACACCAGGAAAGATCGATGCTGTAAAGGTGGTTGGCGACGGACTCTTCGCTGTCGAGTGGGAAACCGGCAATATCTCCTCGTCCCACCGAGCCCTGAACAAGCTCGCGCTCGGGATTCAGCGCAAGGTGTTGCTCGGCGGAGCTCTAGTTGTACCAACGAGGGGCTTGTACGCCTACCTCACCGACCGGGTGGGCAATTACGACGAATTGGAGCCCTACTTTGATGTCTGGCGCTCGCCACGAGGAAGCGGTGGCGTCCTAGCGATTATCGCCGTGGAGCACGATAGCCTGAGCGAGAAGGTTCCTCTAATCCGCAAGGGCACAGACGGTAGAGCGCTCCTCTAGACGTCGATCCCTTCTGCTAGAGAGAGTTGAAGGTTGCTTTGCCTCTGCTTCTTAGACCGGCCGTTCCCCCTTGCTGATTCCCACTGCGCCAGCTTCCCAGCCAATAGATCCTTGATCCGACGAGTCGCAGGCGAGGAGTCGCCGACGTCTGAAGCCAACCATCGCCGACCGAGCCTTTCGGAGGCGTAGCCCGTAGTCCCAGTTCCCGCAAAGGGATCGACGACGAGATCCCCCTTGTTCGTTGCAAAGGCAACGATCCGCTCCAGCATGATTGGAGCCAATTCGTTCGCACCGCGGAGCTTGTACTGGTTGTGCCTGACGGGAGGAATGTCATCCCAGATCTCGTCGGCGTCGCGCCACAGACCGGGTCGGGCTGGCGCGCCGGGATCCAGGGTGGCCCACACGTCCTCAGGCGCATCCCAGACGTCCATCAGATTCAAACCTTTGACGTTCAGGAACTTCCGATGACCGCCATAGTCTCGAATATCGCCGCCGCAGTGTCGGCAACTTGGAATGGGCACGTAGACTTTGTTGAAGACTCGCGGTTTACCCTTGGTGTAGTAGAGCAATCCGTAGTGCGCAGGTGACAGCCGACCGGGTATTGGAAGGCTCTTTGGCATACGGCACGCGATCCAGTGCCGAAACTGCATGCCGTGGCATTCCAGAACGGTGCCGAAGTGAATCAACCATTTGGGCAGATTGAATACGAACAACGCTCCGCCGGGCGCGAGGATGCGAACCGATTCGAGCAGCCACTCACGGCACCACACGAGATAATCGTCATCCTTCCGCTTGTCCGAGATCCCTTTGCCATAGTCCTTGCCAAGGTTGAAAGGGGGGTCTGCAAAGACCAAGTCCACAGAGTCGCTGGGAAGCGCACGCAAGAAATCCATGCAGTCCATCCGATAGAACGCCCCAAGATCAGTCCGCACCGCGGGTCGTAAACCTGACCTCCCAAGCAGGTCACGGGGATGACCCGCCGGGGATTTCACGCTTCCGGCCCGGCCCAGTTTCCTTCGGGAGTGGGCGTGTCGGCCCGCCTTGTATGGCGTGAACGATTCGCGCACAACAAGGGCCGCTTCGCGAGGATGCTGAGCAAAGATGTGCGCGATATCAGTCGGGATGATGCCAGCCCGAAGCTTGAGGTTTTCGGGGCGTTCGCCAAGGATGCGCGAAACCCGCTCCAGCAGCGCCTCGGACGGCTGGACTAGGCCGCGCTCGACGCGGCTCAAATGGGAATGAGTGACACCCACCCTTCGGGCGAGGGGTTTGAGGCCAAGACCAAGAGCCTCGCGCAACTGTCGAATGATTGGGCCAGCAGTCACCGTGGACTCGGGAGGGATCGGGTTGGACCAAATTACCAAGGGTTGTTTAGATAGACAACCCCAGGGGGCAAAAAAAACGCGTCAGCGAGCCGCGGCGCCGCACGACTTCTTCTTCCATCATCGCGATGTGCGCGGCCGGCCCACCGAACGCGATCGTACCGAGCTTGAGGAAGACCCAGGCGAGATCGCCGAGCGAAGTGCGCTCCCGAATGCGCTGGGCTCCGCTAGATCCCGCTCAAAAAGGCATCGAGCTCGGCCGGCGGCACGGCGCCGACGCGGCGCCCCACTTCTTTCCCTCCGCGAAACGCGATCAACGTCGGGATTCCCCGCACGTCGAATCGCTGCTGGGTGACGGGATTCTTGTCCGTGTCGAGCTTCAGGACCAACATCCGCCCCGTTCGGCGGTGCGCCACGTCATCGAGTAACGGCGCCATGATCTTGCATGGCCCGCACCAGTCCGCGTAAAAGTCCACCAGTACAGGCACCGTGGTCCCGGACGTGACCTGATCGAACGTCGCCTCTGACACGGCGATCGGCCGGTCGAGCAGGATCGGCTTGCCGCAGTTGCCGCACCTGGGATGCTGACCGATGCGGGTCAGGTCCACGCGGTTCAGCGTCTCACAGAACGGGCAGGCGACGGTGGCAGTCTGTTTGTCGGTCATGGCCGGAAAGTATAGTAAGCGTCCAGGCCGGGTAGGATGAAGGGGCGTTCATCGCCCATTGCCGCGGCGTTCATGGAGACCGTCAGAGATTGACTCCATGACGTCCATGAACGTGGGAAGACGTGACGCGGGTGCTCGTGGTTTTGTCGGGGTCGTGCTGCTGGTGAACTCGGCGGCACTCCAGGACCGCCCGCTCGTGGCCCTCGGCGTCGGATTCATCGGGTTGATCTTCCTCGGCACGGCGTTGTTCCGGATGTGTCCCGTATATACCCTGCTGCGGATCAACAGCTGTTGAGCCCCCCGTCACACTTGCGCCCCCGACGGAGATCCGCCGGGGGCGCAGTGTCGGTCGGAGACCGATCCATCAGGCTTTCAGTTTCTTCTCCGGCGTGATGTCCACGGCGATCTGGCGCGGTTTGGCCTTTTCGACCTTGGGCAGCGTCAGGGTCAACAAGCCCATCTCGTAGCTGGCCTTGATGTGCTCCGCGTCCACCGTCGCGGGAAGCGTGAAGGTGCGCTCGAACGCGCCATAGGTCCGCTCATAGCGATGCACCTTTTCCACTTTCGTCTCCGCGACCTGCTCCTTTGCGCCCTGGATGGTGAGCAGATTGCCCTCGACGAGGATCTTCACGTTCTCGGGCTTTACGCCTGGCACCTCGGCGACGATGCGGAGATACTCCGGCTCCTCGAAAATGTCCACGACCGGCGTCCAGTCCGCGGTCGTTACTTGCCCCACCGGCCATTCAAAGCTGGCGAAGGGCTCATTGAGCACCCGCCCCATGCGCCGCTCCAGGTTGTATAGCAGCTCGAACCAGGGATCGCGCGGGGTCTTGCGAGTCACTCCGAACATGGGGTCCACCTCCTTGCGGGAAAGGCATCCTCTCGATGCCGGATGGAAGTTTGCCGCGGAGTGGGTGAATCGATGCTGAATCGCGGATGAAACGTCGCGACAAGAATCAGCCCCCGCTCGTGGCCGATCGAGCGAGGGCTGGAGGCCGTCGGATTACGCGTTCTCGTACCGGACTGCTTCATCCGTTGAACATGCGGCCGGCGGCTTGCGTCGGGTCCCGCATCGGCCACCGCCTAGTGGCCGCACGGATATTAGGCATTGAGTCGTGAAGCCCTGGTGAAATCGCTGTGAGAGCTACCGGTCCGGCACATTCGCTCCGTGACACGCCGTGCACATCGCGAAGTTCTTGCGGCGCATCCGGGAGGCATCGAATCCGGGTCCATGCGGATTAAAGCGCCGGCCGCCCACCGCCGAATGGCAGGGCAGGCAGTCGCGTTCGGCGTGACAAGTGACGCACGACTCCAGGCCTTGGCGCGCCGCCTGGCCGTGTCCCACGAGGAAGAACCTTCTGGCGTCGTGATAGCCCGACCGCAGCAGTCCGCCCCCCTCCGCCACTAAGCCGGCGCGAGCGTGGCAGGCCGTACAAAAGGCGCCGACGTTGTGGCAATCGCTGCACGCTGCCTCGCGCGCATAGGCTGATGCCGGGTGGCGCGCGAGAAACCCATCCGGGTGGTAGCCGGCCGCCCGCGCTCCGCTCGGCCGATGGCATTCCAGGCAATCGGCGCGGACGTGGCAGCCAGTACAGGTGGTCGTGGATGCAGCCGCTTCCGTGCCGTGACGGTCGGCAAAGTTGTCCCCGTGACTCGCCGGCGCCGCTCGCGCCAGGAGGGCCGTCGAGCGCGGATCGGATGCCAGCCACGCGATCGCGCGCGGCGGCGCAGAGCCGGCATGACACTGGTAGCAGAACTCCCGCGCGTGGCACGTGGCGCAGGCGGTTCCCATCGCCTGCCGAGAGACTGCCCCATGACCACCGCGGCTCAGAAAGTCGGGCGCGGCGTGCGAGGGCGGCGCAGGGAAATCGGCCACATCCTGCCGAGTGAGTGATGCGGCACGGACCAGTGACACATGGCAGGTGGCGCACGCCGAATCGGGCGCCGCGAGATGGGCGGTTCGAATCTCGTGACAATCCAGGCAGCGCTGCACGACCGGCTCGCGCACCGCCATCCGCGGCTCGCCGGCCACGGTGTGACACCCCGCGCAGGTTGGCGATTTCCCTCCGGCCTTCGCGCCGTGAGCCACATGATCGAAGCGAAGATTGCTGCGGCGCGGCGACGTCGGGGCGCGCCACACGACGGTTTTTTCGATGGCCCCGTCGTGGCAGGCCGCGCACGAGACGGGATCGGGCCAGAGCGATGGTCTTTCTTGCGCCGCGCCAGCGTGACACGACGTGCACGACGGGAACAGGGCTTTGTGCTGCACGTGATCGAATCCCTGCGCCGGCTGCTGCAGCAGCGCCAGGATAAAGAGACTGGCTGGGGCGATCATCGCTCGGCGCGTCCGCCGGGCATGCGCCGCACGGCAGGTGGCAGGCGGTCGAGGTCGTCGCCGCTCCCGATGGCGAGGACCGCGCGCAAGGTGACGCGCCACTGTCCCCAATCGATCGCCGCAGGGTCCGGTCTGCGACGATCTTCCGCATATCGCACGGCCCCGATCTCGAACCGAAGTCCCGGGTGTGGCTCGACACGTCCGTCTATCCCATAGACGTGAAGGACCGACTCGCTGAAGCGCAGCTCTAATGGGCGGTCCAACGCCGCGCCGTGCAGTGTGACCGCGTATGGTCCCGTCGGGGCATAGGTGACGCTCGCACTCGTCCCGACCGACGCGGCGCCGGGACCGAACTCCCGACTGTACCCGGCATCGAATGTCCAGGAGGCAACCGGCGAAGCCGTGACCCCGAGCTCACTGCGCCAACCGGATTGTTCGACGGTCACGAGCGGCGCCGACACCTCGGCATCGTTGTAGCGATAGCGCTCGCCACGGGCGCGCACCTGCACCTGGGGCAGCGCACGAATCGCGACCTGCCCTTGCACCGCCGTGTACGGAACCGGACTGAACGCGCCCCAGATCGTCCAGAGATCGAAATGCGGCCGGTAACGACGCACGCCGAGTGAGCCTGTCACGCTGCGTGTGGTGTAGCCGAGCGCGGCTTCGGCGCTGCCCCACCATCCCGCGGCCAGATCGTAATCGGCGCCCGCGCTGACGCTCCATCCGGGTGCAGGCCGGGCGACTCCCGCAAACCCGACGCGTTCCGAGACGAAGTAGTCGGTCGCCGGATCCACTTCACGAAGGTACTCTCCCCGAATGTCACCGATCCGTCCCGACCATCCCGCCTCGGCGCCCAGCAGCAGCTGCCGCCTGCCCGGCTGAAAATCATCGAGAGGATTCAGCGCCGGGCTGGTCACCGGCAGCGCCGCGCCGCGAGCGAGTCCCCAGCCACCATAAATGGTTGCCTCCAGCCCGCGGCGTCCGTCGCGCACCGTGATGCTTGCGCCATCGAAGCCGATCGTGCCGAGGCGGTTGCCGTTCAGCTGCCGGCCGGCGCGCGCGCTGAGGCGCTCCACGCTGTAGTCGGCATATGCCGCGAGGAGCTGAATCGCGGACTCGGTTCCCGGCCACGCGTCGCTGCCCGTGAAGTCGACGGCCGCGCGCGCCGTAGCATGCGCGCTCAAGCCGCGCACGCCGAAGCCCCACACGGACGCATCGGCGGTGGTGACGAACGGCGCGCCGCGCTGCACGGCGCCCGGCCGGAAGAACAGGCAGTACGCGGCGCCGCTCGGGCAGCGCACCGCGAAGCCGTCGGGCGTTGCCGGGCCGCCGCTCGGGCCGGTAACGGTGTCCGTGACGGGAATGCTGTCGAGCTGGACCCCGCGGTAGCCGACGGCTTGAAATCGACCATCCAGGCGCACGCGGTATCCCTGCGCTGAGAGCGGCGAGCCGATCAGGAGCGCCACCACGATGGTGCGCCTCATGCGCCCGCCTTGCGAAGGTGGGCGCGATATGCCTCCGGCGCCGCCTGGAAATGGCAGGTGGTGCATTCGCGGTTTGCAAAATGATCGCGCTGCGGCGTGTGGCAGGTCAGACAGAGGCCTCGGTCGGGGACGAGACGCGCGACCGTCGCCCCACGATGGCAGGCGTCGCATGCCACATGCGCGTTCGCCGAATCCGCATGCGCCGTGCCGATGTCCACGCCGCTGTGACAGCCGGCGCAGTCGCGCCGGGCATTGTGATGATCCTCGTGGCAGGCGGTGCACGCCTTCACGGGCGCTGCCGGATCGAGCGAGACCGCGGTCTCGTGACAGGTCGCGCAGCGGATCTGCGCGTGAGTCGGATGCGAGAACGCGACCGTTCGCGAACGCGGGGGATGATCAGCAACCGCGATGGCGATGGTCTCGGCGTGAGCCGGAGCCAGCTCTCCCGGCGCATGGCAGCTCGCGCAGTCGCTCGTCGCCGGGGCCTGATGGTGGCAGATCTGGCAGCCGCGCGGCGGCTCGAACGTGAGGCGGGCATTGGGCCGGGTGGTGACGTGACAAGTGAGGCAGGCGAGTTGCTTGTGACGGTCGTGTGGAAAGGAGTCGGGAGCCGGGAGCCAGGAGATGGGAACCGGAGCTGGAGCGGCCCGCGGCGGGTTCGCGTCCCCCTTACCCTTTGTGTCCAGGTCCGGATTGCGCATCGTCGATGTGCGTCGCAACGCCCGGGTCGTGTCGAAGGCCTGCGGCGGGTGGACACGGCCACGGGTTCGGTCCTTCACGGCCGCATGGCACCCCGCGCAGTCGCTGGCGTCCACCTTTGCGCCATGGGGCTGGTGACACAGCGTGCATTGCTGCGCCACCTTGCGGTGCGGCGCTCCCGTATGGAACGGCTCGTCACGCCAATCGGCGTGGCACCCGGCGGACGCGCAACTCTTGATGGCGTCGGCGGGTCGGGTCTGCTCGTGGGGGTTATGGCACATGCCGCACGTCTGCCGGTGCGGATCACGCGCCGGATCGAAGTCCGCCAGCTTCGCGCGCATTTCGTGGCAGCTAAAGCACTCGTGTGCGCCGGGGCGAAGCGTTCCGGCCGCAGAGTCGCGCGTCGCCAACAGCGGCACCTCAGCGGTGAACTGGTGACACGCGATGCAATGGAATCCCGTTTGCCCGGCCATCTTGCCCAGCCGGATTTCGGTGCTGATGTGACAGCCCGACTGCGCACACGTCGAGTCCACCGGCACGAAGCGGTGGACCTCGAGGCCGTGGCAGGTCGTGCATTGCACGTTGCGCAGCGCGCTGGAATCGGACTCGAGATGGACGCGGTGCCCCGCCGTCGTCGCGATCCGCTTCCATTTCTCCTTTTCGCGATCGCCCTGCACGTGGCAAGCGGCGCACACGCGTGTGGGCACCTTGGAATGCATCTGGATCTTCTCGGGACGATCCGCGACCCAGAGATAGAGCTGTCGCGTGCTCGCGAAAATCGACTGCTGATGGCAGGCGTGGCAGCTCAAGGAATCATGCTTGGAGCCGGTGAATCGCTGGAACGGGCCCTTCATGATGTGGCAGCCGGTGCAAAAGGCGTTGTCGTGCTGCATGTAGTTCCAGCTGACGCCGCCGAACCCCGCGCCACCGATGACGAGCACCGCCGCGGCAGCGACCAAGCCGATCTTCACCCCGCGTGGTCGCGTTTTTACCCACCCGATAATCGCCAGGCGGCGGCGCCAGAGAAAAACGAGGAGCCACGCGGCAATCGCCAGGCCAACGAAAAAGCCGCCGATCTGAAACCATTGGGGGAGGTTGAAAAAGAAGCGCAGCACCGCGGCCACGCCGCCCGGCAAGGGCGGCGGGCCGACGGCCGTCTGCTGAAGAATCATCACCTGCTACTTATTGGCCGGCCCCCGCCCGAATCCGTGCGCCCGGCGGCGGCGTGGCCTGCACCCGCAGGTCGACGGGCGGGGTCGGAAGCCCATATGTCGAGTGCAACGCCGCGATCGAGGAGGTCAGGAGCGCCTCGAGCAAGAACGGATTGTGGACACCATTCCCCGACGCCATGTGCGTCGCGAAACCACGGTTCAACACGCGGCCGCTGAGGAAATACCGTCGGTCCTCAGTCGCGGCAAGCGCCGCATTCCACAACGTGCCCTTCGCTACGCTGGTAATATTGTTGCCGAAATTGATTTCCGCCGAATCGGCAGCGCCGGCTCCGGGCCGCATGGCGCGGGCCACCAGCTGCGGGATCAGACCGACATCCGTCGAATCGATGATCCCGTTCGCATTGTTATCGGTCCAGATCTGGTCGAGCAGGTTGTTCAACCGCCCCTTGAACGTGACGTACGCGCTCCGGGCCACGGCGGGAGCGCTGTGGCAGCCGCTGTTCGCGCACGCCACGAAACTATGCACGGTGTCCGGCGCCACCGCGTCGTCACACGGCATCGGAACGCCGGTGGAATCGGGACAGGGGATCGCGTCGAATGTGTGGCCCACGCTCTGGAAGGTGAACGCTCCGGTGAGCTTGTCCGTGACCGTGGTGCGCACAACGTGACACGTGGCGCACAGTCTCGGATTCGCCGCGGTGCCGTGGCTGCTCACGATCTGATTCGTATCGTACGCGAAGCCCGGTGGAATCCAGCCGACGTTCTCGCCGAGCACCAGCAAGCCTTGTGCACCGTGCGCGCCGCGCGCGGTTCCGGTTCCCGTCGCCACGGACCACGGAGGCGTACCGCTCCGGGAGTGGCATGTCACGCACAGCTGATCGCGCGTCGGGGTCCCGAGCGGTGCTCGCAGCTGCGCTTCGTTGGGCGAGCCGTGCGGGTTGTGGCAGGTCACGCAGCCGATCCGTTCCGGCGTGGTGCTGCCCTTCTCGATGTAGTTCGCGTTCTCCCCAAACTTGACCTGCATGGCCACGCGGCCCTCATGACACGGCTGGCAGCTCGCGTTGGTCGCCGCCGCGGCAAACCCAGGTCCCGATCCGTGTGCCGACTCTTTCCATTCTTCCACGAACGGCGTGTGTACGCCCGTGTGGCAGCCGCTGCAGGACGAGACCACGCCCGTATCCACGTGAATCGACGCCAGCGGGTGGTTGATATCGAGATCGGGATTCTCGACATGCGTGACGCCCGGGCCGTGACAGTTCTCGCACTGCACGTCGTGGTAGGCGGTGCTTTGCACGAGCGCATAGCCGGCCGGGTGACCGACCGAGTTGCCGAGCTGCGACACGGAATGGCAGAGGCTGCACGCCGACGTGGCTTGACCGGACTTTTGCAGGTCATCCCATGCCTGCGCGTGCCTCGTCTGCTTCCAGTCAGCCTGCACGCCCACATGACAGTTCCCACACGTCGTGAGTTTATCGCCGACGGTGAAGTAGCCGAGGAATCCGTTGACCGCGTCGGGTGGCGGGTTGATGGGGCGCTGATACACGATCTTTTCGTCGGTACACGCGCCGAGCGCGATCACCGTGAGGGCCCCAATCGCGAGATGAGCTAGCCTCATGAATGCCTCCCGGTGGCGACGCTACAGGCCACCGCTTGTTACGGCAAGCGCGCCGCCTTCATAATTTCTTCACGATTCAGCGCGTTGCCTGCTGCTCGGGAGGAATAACGCCCCGGGCGTGAAGGCTGGATAAAGCGCCCGTGAAAGGGCGTCAGGAAAACCCCTACAGGTCGTGCCCCTCATCCGCTTCGGGCAGCGGAATCGTGCGAATCCACGTCATCGGATCCTACTGGTTCGAGGGTAAGTGGTCGGCGGAAGAGGAACACGTACACGGGGGCGCCGAGGGCCACGATGCCGACGCCAAGCGCGGCCTGCACGGGATTGTGGCCCGCGAGCAGGACGAGCAACAGCACCACCAATACCAGGAAGAACGCGGGAGTGAAGGGATAACCCCACGTCCGGTACGGCGACGTAGACGAATCGCGACGAATGCGAACCAGCCCGGCGACGGTGAGGCCGACGAAGAGGACGGTGACGAAGACGAAGTACGCGATGATCTGATTGAAGCTGCCGAGCGCCACGTACAGTGACGCAAGCACCGCCTGGATCGCGATCGCTCGGGCCGGTGTGCCGAACCGCGGATCAACGACCCCGATCGACCTGAAGAACACGCCGTCGCGCGCCATCGCATAGTACACGCGCGGCAACGCCATGAGCAGCCCGAGCAGGCTGCCGAGCACCGCCACGATCACGATGAGCGCGAAGACTTTGCCGCCGGCGGCGCCGAACAGCGCTTCGCCGGCCTGCGCGGCGAACGTCTCGCCCGACGTCACCCGGTCGAGCGGCACCAAATAGAGGAATACGGCGCTCGTCAGGATATAGATGGCCGTGATGATCGCGACCCCAAACGCCAAGGCACGCGGCACGGTGCGCCCCGGATCGCGTGCTTCCCCCGCCAGCTTGGCGATCTCCCACCACCCACCGAACGCGAAGAACGCCCCCACCAGGGCCGGGGCGAGCGCGCCGGGAAGGGGATCCGAGCCTGCACGCTGCGCCACGAACGGCACGAAATTCGACCACTGGCCCGCGCGCATCACCAGGGCCAGCACCGCAATCAGGCCCAGCGCACCGAGCTTGAGCGCCGTAAGCCATTGCATCAGTCCTGACCCGAGCCTCAGGCCAAGGCGGTTGACGGCGGCGAGCACGAGAATCGTGCCGATCGCGATGAGCTTGAGCGACACGCCGGCCAGACCAAACGCGTATCCCACGTAGCTCGCGAGCCCGACCGCGAGAGCCGCCGTGATGCCCGGATCCATGACGAGCATGCATTTCCAGCCGTACAGAAACGCGACCGCCGGTCCGTATGCTTCTCGCAAGTACACATAGCCACCGCCCGCTTCGGGCGTTCGCGCCGCCAGCTCGCCATAGCACAGCGCGCCGCTCAGGGCCATGACGCCCATCAGCAGCCAGACGATCAGCAACCAAAAGGGAGAGCCTAACGCCCGCGCCATGCCGGCGGGCGTGAGGAAAATCCCGATGGCAATGACTTCGCCGACGACGAGCGCCGTGACGGCGAGCAGCCCCAGCTGGCGGCGCAACGCGCTCTGCGGAGTAGGGACGACAGACATTCGTGCGCGTAAGCTCAGCCGCCCCGGTCCAGGCGGCAAGGGCAACACGCCCTTCGTTGGCTCATCCGTCCTTCAGCAACCCTTCACCGCCGCAACTCCAACGTGCAGCCACGACCTACCACAAGATCATGACCGCCGTTGACGAGTCTCCCGCCGGCGCGCATGCGCTCCGCGTGGGAGATCAACTCGCCGCCGCGGCGGAGGCGCAGCTCGTCGTCCTGCGGGTCGTGGACGAACCGTGGCGTTTTGTCGCGCCGGATGAGGTGGAAGTGAAACGCGCGCTGCGCGATAACGCATGGGAGAAGGTGGCCGCCGTGCAGGTAAGCGACGAGCTGCGTCAGCTCGCGGCGTCGGAAGACCTCAGCATCAGACACGTCGCGACCGCGGTGCGCTTCGGTACGCCCGGCATCGAGATCGCGCGAAGCGCGGAACAGGAGCGCGCCGACCTGATCGTGCTCGGCCGGCAACCGGCGGGCCCGCCCCATCTCCCGCCGACCGGCGGGACGATTGAGGGCACGCTGCAGTGGGCTCGCGTCCCTTGTCTCATCGTCCCATTCGGGCACCGGACGTGGCGTCGCGTGCTGGTCCTTTCCCATGAGGGCGTCGCCGCGGGCGCCGTGCTGGCGCAGGCCTTCAGATTCGGCGAGGTCTTCGGCAGCGAGGTCACGGTGCTCGACGTCGAGCCACAGCTCGCGGTGGCCGGCGGCGGCGGAACCGAGGTCGTGGCGCGCAAGGCGTTCACGGTATGGGCCCGGCTCCCCGGCACCGGGGCGTTCGACGTGGTCGTGCGGGAGGGCGACCCCGCTACCGAGATCCTGCGGGCCGCACGCGAGCAGCAGGCGGACCTTCTGGTGATCGGGTATGGGCGGGGTGAGGACGTCGACGCGGTGAGCGCCGGTGCGCGCATCGTGCGGCGCGCCCGGTGCGCGGTGCTGGCGGTGCCGGTGTAGGCGCGCGTCGTGTTCTACGCGTGCAGCACGTGCCCTCCGCTCTGAAGCGCCGTTGAGAGGGGCTTGAACGAGTCTTCATCTGTGCGCGGTCAGCGGACCCTCAGCGCGTTCAGGATGACCGCGGCGTCCAGCGCTTCCTGCATCACCGCGCCCGCCGCCGGCGTGATATGTCCCGTGCTGGCGATGACCATCAGCGCGAAGCTCAGCCCCAGGCCGACGCCGATGCTCTGCAGCGCGATGCGCCGCATCCGGCGGCTGATCGCCATCGCATCGCCCAGGCGCGCGATGTCGTCGATCAGTAGCACCACGTCCGCTGCCTCGGCGGAGATCGCGGTGCCGTATGCGCCCATCGCTACACCGACGGTGGCCGCGGCAAGCGCAGGGGCGTCGTTGATGCCGTCGCCGACCATCACGACGTTGCCGTGGCGGGCGGTCAGCTCACGGACCGCGGCCACCTTGTCGCCGGGAAGCAGATTCGCGCGGACCGTGCGAATCCGTGCCTGCGCCGCGATCGCCTGCGCCGGCGCCTCGCGGTCACCGGTCAGCATCACCGTCTCCGTCACCCCCAACACCGTCAGGCGCTGAAGTAGTGCGGGAACCTGATGGCGAATCCGGTCGGCGAATTCGATCGTCCCGGCCAGCCGCCCGTCGATCGCCACGTACGCAGCCGTGCCGTCGCTTGACCCGTCTCCCAGAGGCACGTTCTCGTCGCGCAGGTAGCGCGGCGAGCCGACGCTCACCAGGCGTCCACCCACGCGGCCCGACACTCCGCGCCCCGGCGTCTCGCGAAAGCCAGCCACCGGAGGAAGCGAGGGGAACTGCGCTCGGCCAGCCTCAACGACCGCGCGGCCGAGGTGGTGCGACGACAGTTGCTCCACGGCAGCCGCCAGACGCAGCAGCTCCGGCGCAGCGACGCCATCGAGCACATCGACGTGCGCCACGCTCGGATGCCCGAGGGTCAGTGTGCCGGTTTTGTCGAATACCACGGCGCGCGCGAGCCCCAGCTGCTCGATCGCGCGGCCATGCTTCACGATGACGCCGATGTCGGCGGCGCGGCTGATGCCGGCGATCACCGCGACGGGTGTCGCCAGGATCAGGGGACAAGGCGTCGCCACCACGAGCACAGCCAGGACGCTGGTCGTGCTGCCGGTGACGAGATAGGCCACGGCGCACATCGCCAGCGTGACCGGCGTGAACCAGATGGCGAAGCGGTCGGCGAGGCGTTGAATCGGCGGCTTTTCACGGCGCGCCCGCTCGACGAGCTGCACGATCTGTTGGTACTGGCTCTGCCCGCTGGGACGCAGGGCGCGGGCGCGCAACGCGCCCTCGAGGTTTACGCTGCCGCTCATCAGCGCGGTACCCATGACGGCGCGGATCGGAACCGGCTCTCCCGTCAGCGCCGCCTGATCCACGGTCGAGGTTCCCGCCGTGACTTCGGCGTCCACCGGCACGAGGTCGCCGGGCTTGATGACGAGTAGATCGCCGACGTGCACGTCCTCGACCGGCACATCCTCGATCATGTCGCCGCGTGCCCGATGCGCGATGCGCGGGGCCCGAGCGAGCAGCGCTTCCAATGACTGCGACGCGCGGCCCATCGCGTACGCTTCCAGCGCCTCGCCGCCTGACTGCATGAGGACGATGACGGCGCCCGCGAAGTACTGGCCAAGCAAGAACGCCGTGATGATCGCCAGCATGGCGACGATGTCCGCGGCGAAGCGTCCCCGCAGCATCCCGCGCAGCGTCTGGAAGACAAGCGGGCTTCCACCCAGGATCAGGGTGGCGAGGAAGATGGTATCCGAGCGCACGAGCAACCCCGCCACGAGACCCGCAGCGGCGATGACCGCCACCGGCCGCCGCGCGAGGGCCCGAACCCGACTCAAGTCTTCAATTCGCTCATCCTGCCGCGATCGCCGCATGCACCCCGACCGGCTCAGCCCGTTCAGGCTTCGGCACCGGCACCACGAGCACCGCGCACGGCAGATTGTTGAGCAGATCCTCCGTCACGCTGCCGATGAGCAGGCGATCGACCCAGCCCTTTCCGTGCGAGCCCACCACGATGACGTCCGCACGCCATGCCGCCGCCTCGCCCACGATCGTATCGAACGGGACGCCTTCGCGAATGACCTTGCCTTGCTCGACGAGCGGAATGAGGGGCCAGACGTCGCGCTCAACAATCTCGCGCGACCAATCCCGTGGCAGCTCCGCGATGGCGGGCGGCGGATCGACTACGTGCAACGCGTGGAGCGGGCTGCCCAGGAGCCGTGCGAACGCGACCGCCTGGCGAGCGGTCGGCACGGCGGCGTACGATGGATCGACCGCGACCATTACGCGTGGGCGGACGCGCAACTCGCCAGCCGTGACGAGCAGCGGGACCGTGAGACGACGGACTACTTCCTGCACGGTACTTCCGCCGAGCCAGCGGCCCAGCTTGGAGTGATGTTTCCCGCCGAGCACGAGCAGCGTGGCGTCAGTCTCTGCGACCACCGCTTCGAGCACGTCAGCCGTGGCACCGGTGCTCACCACCATCGCGTTCACGACGGCGGACGGCACGAAATCCTGGAGCGATACACTCAACTGGGCGCGCGCGCCGGCCAGCGCAGCCAACTGCAGCGCTTCCGTCACCACCCCGCTCCCTGCCCTCCCGAGCGACGCGCTCACATCGTCGGTCGCGTGCACCAGCCGGCACGGCACATCAGCTGCCCGAGCCAGCATCCATGCGACGGAGGCCGCCGAGGCACTCTCGGGCGAGCCGTCCACCCCTACGACGATCGGCTGAGCTGACATCGGATCCTCCTCAGTGGACCACGGCGAGCTGCCGCTGCCGGCGTTCGGGCAATGCCGCCGCGGCAACCCCGACGGGGGCGACCAGGAGCGAGGTCGGCAGCTGGTTGATGAGACGCTCGGTGACGCTGCCGAGCAGCACGCGTTGCGCCCATCCTTTGCCATGCGAGCCCACGACCAGCACGTCCGCTTGCCAATCCGTGGCCTCACGCAGCAACGTGTCGACCACCATCCCGTGCCGGACGAACTTTTCGACGCCGCCCGTCTTCACGAGCGGCCATACATCGCGCTCCAAGGTCTGCTGCGCGAGCGCGTAGTACTCGGTCGGATCCATAAGCGGGATCCCAGGGAGATCGGGGAGCGGCTCAAAGACGGACAGGACGCGGAGCTGCGCGCCGACCAACCGCGCGAAACGCTCCGCGAGAGCGACCGTCGGACCCGCGGCGCGGGACAGGTCGGCCGCAACCAGGATCCGCCGAAACGAGCCGCGCTGGCCCGCCGTGATCAGCACCGGGACTTCGGACGTACGGACCACATGGAGGCTGGTGCTGCCGCCGAGCCAGCGCTCAAGCAGGGTGTGGTGTTTGCCGCCGAGTACGACCAGCCCGGCGTGACGCTCGCGCGTCACTTGTTGCAGGACTGCGGCTGGCGGACCAAACAAGACACTGACATTGGCGCTCTTCAAAGTGAGACTGATAGCGTCACGAGCCACCGCGAGCTGCAGGCTCTGCATCTGTGCGACCTGCGGGTCGGGATTCACGGCGACGAGCGGCGCCCATGCATCACGCACCGCGTGCACGAGTTCACAACGAACCCCCGCCAGCTTCGCAATGCGCTCGCCCAGCGTGGCGGCTTCCACCGCCGCAGGCGAGGCGTCCACACCAACCACGATCGGTCCCCAAGCCATCGCGTGCTCCGTCTGAGGGTACGCCTTGAAAGTCGGGGAGTCTGTATGAAGGAACCTTGAGGACGGGGCGAAGGAACGTCACCACCCTCAAAACGGCTTGAACCCCGGGGATCCGTAGCGGGGCATCTGTAGATGGACCCACAGCGGATACGCGTACGCAATCAACACCAAACCGATTGCGGCCGCCGTCCACACCCAGTACCGGTCGAGCCACGTCCGGCGGGCAGCGACCGGATGTAGCGGCTCGGCCCATTCGATCGGCTGCGCGGGAGTGCGCTTCCCCGCCAAGCCGGTACCGATCATCACCAGCATGAAGAACCCGGCACTGGCGAAGAGGAACAGTCCTCCGACCGCCGACACGCCGGTAAGCCCTTTCCACGCGGCGGCGATCGTGCTGCCGCCGTAACTCGCGTCATAGATGCGCCGCGGCATGCCCATCAGCCCCGTGATGTGATTCGAAAACGAGAACAACGTCATCCCGATGAACCACAGGTACGGCTGCACCCGTGCGAGCAGACCCAGCTCGAGCTCGCGGCCCGAGAGCCGCGGCACGAGCCAATACGCCGCGCCCATGAAGGTGAGCGCGACCGCACTGCCAACCGTCAGATGGAAGTGGCCCTGAATGAACGCCGTATTGTGAACGACCGCGTTCATCCCGAACGAGGCATTGATGGCGCCACCGATTCCGCCGACAGCGAAGAGAATCATCGACAGCGCCACGCTCGAGAACAGCGGATCCCGCCACGGCAGCTTGCCGATCCAGTCGAGCAGGCCAGTCGCGCCCTGCATGCGGCCTGCGACTTCCATCGACGCCGTGACCGTGAACGCCGTGATGAAGCTCGGGAACAGAATCGCGAAGGTCAGAAACGTGTGCAGCAGCTTCCAGCCCGCCGATACGCCCGGATCCATGAACTGGTGGTGGAAACCCACCGGCGTGGAAAACAGAATGAACAGGACGAAGACGAGACGGGCGAGCGGATCGCTGAACAGTTTGCCGCCGGCGACGCGCGGCAGCACCGTGTACCAGATGACATAGGCTGGCAGCAGCCAGAAGTACACGAGCGGGTGACCGAAATACCAGAACAGCATCCGAGCGAGCACGGGATCGACCGTCGCCGTCCAGCCCAGCGACCAGGGGATGAGCTGCAGGAGTACCTCGGCCGCCACGCCGATCGTCGCGATGAACCAGACGATGACCGTCGCGATCATGCCGTGCATGGCGAGCGGCGCAGGCCGATCGCGCCGTGCGACACGCCACGAGCGGTACGACAGGAGCATGACGGCGCCCCAGCACCACGAGCCCACGATCACGAGCGTGAGTCCGAAATAGAACGCGGGATGCGCCTGCAGCGGAGGATAGAACGTGTACAGAACGGTGGCGCGGCCCGCCAACACCGTGACGGCCGCCATCACGGTTCCGGCGAGCGCAATCCAGAAACCCGCCCAGGCCAGCTTCATGGCGCTGGGTTCCTGATCGAGCGTACGACTCACGACCACGTATCCGAACGCCATGATGAAGAACGTCGTGAACACCAGCGCCATCAGCACGCCATGCGCCGTCACCGACAGGTAGTACAGCTTCGCGGAGCGCCACGGTAACTCGAGGCTCGCGCGCGACAATGCCTGCATGAACGCCATCGCCGACGCCGCGCCGAACGCGAGAATCGCCACCCAGAAATGGGCGAGCGACAGCCGATCGCCGCGGGTCATGGCTGGGCCTCCACGATGAGCTTGGCCGACATCAGATGATGCGAGAGGCCGCAGTACTCATTGCACACGATGAGATACTCACCGGGGGTGCGGAATGTCGTCGTGAATTGGCTGATGTAGCCGGGCACTACCATGGTGTTGCCGTTGGTGCCGACGATCTCGAAGCCGTGGGTGACGTCGGCGCTCGTGACGCGGAAGGTGACGGGCCGATTCATGGGCACGTGCACCTCCGCGGGCTGGAACGCAAACATCATCGCGATCACGACGAGCGTGGCACCGTGCTCGTCGACGGTCACGCCACGCCTGGCAAAGCGTGGATCGTTCCAGACCTTGGCCGGATCGATCGTCTCGACGTGGCTGGGCGGTTGCAGCGCGCTGCCCGCCACCCCCACGACAATGGTCGTGAGAAAGGCGACGATCAGAACCCCCGACGCCCACATCCAGATCTTCTCGTAGAGTGGGACGTTCATGGCGTCACTCCACCGCGACGGAGATAGACGAAGAAGTAAACGGCAAACCACGCGGCGGTGAACACCAATCCGTACAGTCCGATGATGAACAGCGTCCCTCGCGGATGCTCGGGCATAGGAGCCTCGTCAGTTGGCTGGTGGCGCGGGGATATCCACTTCGAAGCGCGTGTTCCGTCCGGGCACGCTCGATGCGCGGGCCAGGCCGCCGTGTAACTGGGCAATCGAGGCGACCAGCGCGAGGCCGAGTCCCGTTCCGCCGTCGGCGGTACGCGTGCGGGACGGATCGGAGCGATAGAACGGCTCGAACAGATGGGGCAGGTCGACCGCGGCGATGCCGGGTCCCGAGTTCTCGACGGCCAGGCGGAGCCCGCCTCCCGCGGGAATGGGCTCGAGCTGCACGGCGATCCTCCCGCCCACCGGCGTGAACTGCAGGGCATTGTCGAGCAGGTGATCGACCAGGCGGCCGATGAGGTCGGGGTCGACCAGCACCGCCGGATGGCCGGCGCGTAACGAGCGATCGACGGCGAGACCGCGCTCCTCGAATTGGCGGCGCAGCCGCTCGAGGTGCTCATCCACGAGCCGCTCGATATCCGTCGCGACGCGCTGCGCCGAGACCAGCCGAGCCTCCGCACGAGTCACCAGCAGCAAGTCTTCGCTGAGCTCAGTGAGCCGGTCGATTTCCTCGAGGCCGCTGCGCAGCACATGCTCGTATTCGCGCTGCGAGCGCGGCGCGCGCAACGCGACCTCGATTTCGCCGCGCAGCGCCGTCAATGGCGTGCGCAGCTCGTGACTCACGTCGGCCGTCAGACGCCGCTGGGCCGCAAAGCCGCGCTCCAGCCGCTCGAGCATGCGGTTCAGGACGGCGACCAATCCCTCGTACTCCTCGGTATCGGCGTGCGCGAGAATGCGCTGATCCAGCGTTCCCGCCTCGATGCGCGTGGCCTGCGCCGTGATTTCGGCAACCGGTCGCACGGCGGAGGAGGTAAAGTGCCAGGCGCCCATCAGCGTCGCGGCGGTCCCCGCCACGACGATGGACAGGAGCACCAGCAACAAGTCGCTGCGGAGCACGGCGGGAGACAGCGATTGCTGCAGCGCGCGGGATGCCGCCCAGTAGAAGGCTCCCGTCGCGACGAGCAGCCCGATCGCCATCGTTGCCGCAAACCGTAGAGCCAGCGTGCGGCGCAGCGACCCCTTCACGCCTCCGCTCGATCCGGCGTCTGCAGGCGGAATCCCACGCCGCGCACCGTCTCGATCAGCTCGTGGCCGGTCGCCTGGCGCAGCTTGCGACGTAGGTTGCCGACGTGCACGTCCACGACATTGCTCTCGGGATCGAAGTGCATGTCCCACACCTTTTCCAGCAGCTCCGTGCGGCGCACGACCTCTTCGGGATGGAGCAGGAAATGCTGCAGGAGATGGAATTCCTTGGGCGTGAGATCGATTCCCTTGCCGTCGACGCGCGCCTTGTGCTTCAACCGGTCCAACTCCACGGGACCGTAGCGCAACAGCTCGGTGCGGCCCGCGCCGCCGCGGCGCACCAGCGCCCGCACCCGCGCGAGCAGCTCGTCGAACTTGAAGGGCTTGGTGAGGTAGTCGTCGGCACCGGCGTCCAAGCCACGCACGACGTCTTCGGTCGTGTCGCGCGCCGTCAGCATCAGGATGGGCGTGGCCCGCCCCTCGCGCCGCAGCTCCGCAGCCAATTGCAGGCCGGTTTTCTTGGGGAGCATGACGTCCAGCACGAGCAGATCGTAATCGTAGACGTGCGCCAACATCGTGCCTTGATCCCCATCGGGGGCGACATCGACGACGTAGCCCTCCTCACGCAGCCCCTGCTCGATGAACCCCGCGACCTTCCGGTCGTCTTCCACCACGAGAATCTTCATGAAGGCACGCTAGCCGGGACCCGTTGAATCATTCCTAAAGGGTTCCTGAAGGAATCTTCAGAATGAAGGTCGCGCCGCCGCCGGCGGTCTCTTCCACTGTAAGGGTCCCACCGAGGGCTTCCGCGAGCCGGCGAGACACGGGCAGCCCCAGACCGGTGCCGAGGCCGGAGGACGGATCGAAACGCTCGAACGGCTCGAAGATCCGGTCGCGCAGCGCGGCGGGAACACCGGGACCATGATCGATCACCGCGAACATCGCGTGAGCCGATGCTGCGTCCACGGTGACCTCGACCGTCGCGTCGTCGGGACTGTGCCGGATGGCGTTCGACAAGAGGTTCAGCAGGATCTGCTCGAGCCGCATCGGGTCGGTGCGGATCGTCGCGGGCGTGCCATCGGCGCGCAGCAGCAGCCGCAGGCGCTTCGCGGTTGCCGCGGGTTCGCTGGTCGTGATCGCGCGTTGCAGAGCACCCCGGACATCGACGTCCTTGAGGACCGGCCGCACCTTCCCGGCGTCGAGCCGCATCAGGTCCAGGAAATTATTGAGCAGCACGATCGTGTGATCGGCCGCCTCGTAGACCTCGCGCGCGGCCTGCGCAGCCGTCTCGGGTGATTTCCGCCGTACCAGTCGCTCCGCCCAGCCGTAGACGCCGGTGAGTGCGTTACGCAGCTCGTGATTCATCATCGCGAAAAAGAGATCCCGCTGGCGTTGCATCGCCCGGATCTGGCCGACGAGCTGCTCGCTCTCGCTGTACAGCCGCGCATTCTCAACCGCCACTGCCGCCTGCGACGCCAGCAGCACGGCGATCGCCTCGTCTTCGTCGTCGAACTCGGGGGCGTCGATCTTCTCGGTGAGATAGAGATTGCCGAAAACCCCGCCTCGGCCTTTCACCGGAACGCCGAGGAACGATTTCATTTGAGGATGATGGGGGGGGAATCCGAACCGCTGAGGGTGGCGGTTCAGATCGGCAGTGCGAATCGGCTTCGCTTCGCGGATGACGTGGCCGAGCAATCCTCGCCCGCGCGGCAAGTCGCCGATGCGGCGGCGGGTCTCGTCGTCGATTCCGGACGTCACAAACTGCACCAGCGACTCGCGGTCCTCACCGAGGACGCCAAGGGCGGCGTACTTCGCCCCCACGACTTCGCGGGCCGCGTCCACCACCGCTTGCAGCACATGATCGAGATCGTGCCGCGAGAAGATCGCGACACCGGCCGCTAACAGGCGCTCGAATCGCTCACGGATACGGGTCGCTTCGCGCTGTGGGCTCATGCGCCAAAAATGCTTCATGCGGCCCACAGTGACAATTCACTTTTGCGCGTTCATTCTTAGAGCAAGCCACGCGCGCCGCCGTCACGCGCAACGACGCACTCCTCACCCACGAGGTGCCCATGTTGCGCTTCAAGACGTTGCCCATCGTGCTCCTGCCTCTGGCGCTCAGCGCCTGCGGCGCTTCCCGCAGCCCCGTTCCGCTCGTCGGACCGGCGGCCGATGTCTCGGCGCTGACCGGTGAATGGTCGGGCGACTACAGCAGTGCAGAGTCGGGCCGCAGCGGCAGCATCAGCTTCACCCTGCGCGCCGCCGGGGACTCCGCGTTCGGCGATGTGGTCATGGTGCCGGCCGCCTGGGGTCGGCCGCTCGTGCCGTGGCGCCAGGAGAACGCGACCGGGACCAACCAGGCGCCGGCGACCACAGTGCTTACGATCCGTTTCGTCCGTGTGGAGCACGGCCACGTGAGCGGCACGCTCGACCCCTACGCCGATCCGCAGACCGGTGCGCGGTTGCTGACCAGGTTCAGCGGTGAGTTGAACGGGAGCACCATTGTGGGGACGTACACGACGCAGCTGCCGTCTGGTGAGACGCAGACGGGACGCTGGAGCGTGCAGCGGCGCTAGCGCGCCTCAGACCTTCGCGGTCGCGACCGCGCCCACGATATCCGTCTGCGAGATGACGCCCACCAGCGCGCCGGCGTATTCGACGAACAGGCGCTGCACGTTGAGATAGAGCATCTCCTGGGCGGCCTGCCGGACGCCGAGATCCGGATCGATCGTCGTGGGCCACGCTGCCATGATCTCGATCACGCACGTGCTTTGATCGAGCCGCTCGCTCTCCGCCTTGAGGATCTCGCGCGTCGAGAGCACGCCGACTGCGCGCCCGAAGCGGTCCACCACCGGCAGCGCTGAGACCCGCGCTTCGGTCAGGTCGACGACCGCGTCGGCGATCGTCGCATCGGCACTGATTGTCTTGAGGTTCGTCTGCATCAGCTCCGCGACTTTCATGGGTCCTCCGCTAGTGAGCCTTGAGCATGCCGACCGCCCCTTTGGTCGCATCTGCGAACGCGTGACTGACGAAGGGATACGTTCCTGCCTCGACCAATCGGGTCTCGAAAATCGCGCCTCCACCAACCGGCACGGTGACGGTCTGTACGCCTTCGAGCGGATGCGCAAGCGATCCGTCGAGGTACGCGCGATCGAAAATCGCTCCTACGACGTGAAATGCCGAGAAACGGTTGGGACCCGCGTTGACGACATAGAGCCGCAGGCGCTCGCCTACCCGCACGTCGATGGGATGGTGTGCGTACTCCGCCTCGCGACCGTTAAAAACCACATAATCGGGCGCCAGACCAAGCAGCTTTTCCCAATCGATAGTGCGCGTGGAATCGGGGAGAACCTTGGTGTAGAACTCGCTCTGGACGAACACGAACTCTTTGGCCGGCGTTCGGCCCTGCCGGGGATCGACGATGATCGCGCCGTACATGCCGTTGGCGATGTGGAGCGCCACCGGCGCGGTGCCGCAATGATACATGAACGCCCCGGGTACCCGGGCAACGAAGCGGTAGTTCAGCGAATCGTGCGGCATGAGGTTCACATACGCGCGACTCGGCGCTATTTCTGCGGCGTGAAAGTCCAGGCTGTGTGGCATCGGGGCTTGGTTCACGAGCGTGAAGTCCACGGTGTCACCTTCGGTGACGCGCAGGACGGGACCGGGAACGCGGCCGTCGAACGTCCAGGCGTCGTAGCTCACGCCATCGGCGATCGTGATCTTCGCATGTCTGATCGCGATCCGCAGGCGGTGCAGGTGTCCCGTGGCGCGCGGCGGAGCAGCCGCGTCAATCGGTGCCGGCCCTGCGGCAGAGCCGATCGGCGCCTCACCGTGAGATACATCGGCAGGCGCGTTGGTCGGCGGTGTTTCGGCCGGCTGGGCTCGCCGCTGGGACGGCTCGCCGCATCCGAATGCGGCGGTGGCCATGAAGAGACTTGCAATCAGGCGACGACGACGCATTAGGGGCTCCGTTAGAGATGCGCGGAGGTTAGCGGGCAACCTCTCGCGTCTTCATGAAGGCTCTGTGAAGGTGTCGTTACCCAGCAACCGGAGCAGACCGTCGAGCATGGTCAGCGGGTGTGGCGGGCACCCGGGGACCCACAGGTCCACCGGGAGGACGTCGCCGACGCCGGTGCCGACCTCGGGACTGCCCGCAAACGGCCCACCGCTGATCGCGCAGGCGCCAACCGCAATGACCAGCTTGGGGGGCGGGACCGCCTCGTACGTCAGCTCCAACGCGCGCCGCATGTTGCGGTTCACCGCCCCGGTGACGACGATGCCGTCGGCGTGACGCGGCGAGGCGACGAACTGAACACCGAACCGGGACAGGTCGAACACGACATTGCCGAGCGCGACGAGCTCGGCCTCGCAGCCGTTGCAGCTCCCCGCGACAACCGAGCGCAGTCGCAGAGAGCGCCGGAACAGCTTCCGCGCGCGCTCGTCCAGCGCGCGCGCGAGCTCAACTTCGCCGGTCGTGGTGACGAGCGCGTCCCGCGTGGACGTCGCCATGCGATAATCGCGGCTGTACGCAGCCTCCTCCGGGCTGAAGAGACACGCCCCAAGATCCAGGGACCCCACCGGCCGGCCGCGGAACCGTTCGGGGAAATCGGCCCCCGCATCCGCCGGGGGGAACCGCATTGTGCGGATCCCCTGCCGCAGTCTCGTTCTGAGCCACGTCAACACGGGCCGCGCCCCCACCGCCGCATCACAGGTCGTGCCCCGCGTACGACAAGTTGAAGCTCTTGTTGCAGAGCGGGAAATCGGAGATCTCATTGCCGGGCATCGCCAACCCCAGGGCCGTCCAGTTGTGGAAGGAGGGGTCGGTGACTTTGTGTCGGCGCACGCGCCCGGTGTCGTCCGTGATCACGACGTGCACGATCTCACCCCGCCAACCTTCGACCATCGCCACCACCAGCTCGTTGGGCCGCAGAGGCCCGCAGTCGACTCGCGCCGCTCCCTTTGGAACCGCACGCAGCTGCTCGATGGTGAATTCGAGTGACCGCTGGATCTCGAGCCGCCGGACCAGCGCGCGCGCCAGCACATCGCCGGCCCACATCGTGGCGACGGGGATGTGGGCGAACCGAAAAACTCCCCATGGGTGATCGTGCCGCACGTCGCGCGGCAGCTCGCACGCCCGGGCGACGGGGCCGACGAAGCCGTGTTCGACACATGCGCTCCGGGGCACGACACCGACGCCTTCGAGCCTGGCCTGAACCGAGGCCGTCTCGAACAACAGCGTGAGAACCGGATCGAGCTCCTCGCTGAGGCGCTGCAGCCGGTCGCGCATCTCGCCGGCCATGGCCGGCGTGAGGTCGAAGGCCGCGCCCCCTGGCCGCACCAAGCCTCTCCCGTAGCGGTTCCCGGAGAGCGTCATCAGCAGGTTGAGACACTCGCCGCGCATACGGCCCAGGTATGCCGCCGCCGGCTGGAAGGCGACGTCCCCCGCGATCGCGCCGAGATCGCCGATGTGATTCGCCAACCGCTCCAGCTCGAGCGCGATGGCACGGATCGTTTGCCCCCGCGGGGTGGTGCGAGTCCCGGCGAGCGCCTCAAGCGCACCGCAATACCCGCCGCCGTGCCCGATCACGGTATCGCCGGCGATCGACTCGGCGACCAGCACTGCCCGGTCTCGGCCCACGCGCTCGAGGAGTCCTTCGACGCCACGATGCTGGTAGCCGAGCACGATCTCGAGAGACAACACCTGCTCGCCGTGCGCCTGGAACCGGAAATGGCCGGGCTCGATGATTCCGGCGTGCACCGGGCCGACGGCGACCTCGTGCACTTCGTCCCCGGCAATCTGAAAGAAGGGGTACGCCTCGCGATCAGATACCTCGACGTGGCGTCCGGGCGGGAGGTGATCGGGAGGATGCCGCCGCAGCGGCTTGAGCGAAGGGTGACCCTCGGGAACCACGCCGCATTGTTCGGCGAGCTCGCGCTCGAACCCGTGAGCCTGGGAACAGGCCGGAGTGAGCGAGGGATAGCGATCCCCCACGACCGCGCTCGTCACACCCAGCTGCCCCTCCGCGTCGTCCGCCAGGATCGCCACCAGGCGCGTTCGCCCGCCCCCTTCCGGTGTGCCGAAGAGCGAGGCGACACGCCAGCCGCCCGCCACCGCTTCCGTTACCGATTGTCCGAATTGCTCTACCGGCTCCACGGGGACCCGAGCCCACGGAATAGCGCGCCGGTTGCGCAGACCGGGTTCGCGCAGAGTGCTCACGGTCCCGTTCCGCCGAGAGCCATGGCCGCACGGGTCAGGACGTCGCGCAACGGGCCCGGGATGTAAAAGCCCAACATCAAGACGATGGCGGCGAGCGCGACGGGGCCGGCGACGAGCCACCGGCTCTCGCGAACCGCCACGGCGCCGGGGTCGCGGCCGGTCGGGGCTGGGGGCTCACCGAGGACCATCCCCAGCACGAGCGCCGCCATGCCGACGAAGATGACCGCCAGCGCCATGAGAATCGTCGCGGCGATCCAGGGATGCCCGCCGTCAAAGGCCGCACGCAGAATCGTGAATTCGCTCACAAACATCCCGAACGGGGGGGAGCCGGTGACCGCAAAGAGACCCAACACGAGGAGGGTCGCCGATGCGGGTAGGGTGCGGATCAATCCCCGGTTGCCGGCGGTGGCCGCGCCGGTGGCGAGCGCGATGTTGCCGGCGACGAGAAACATCCAACCCTTGGCCAGCCCGTTGTTGACGAGATGGAGCATGCTGCCGTACGCGCCGACACCGCCCAGCCCGAGTCCCAGGACGAGCAAGCCCATATGCTCCACGCTGGAGTACGCGAGCAGCCGCTTCACGTCGCGCTGGCCGATGACGAACGTCGCCGCGACGGCGAGCGAGAGGAGGCCGAACGCAATGAGCACCGGTTGCGCGAACGAGCCCAGGCCTGCCGCCGCGACCACCTCGGTCACGCGCGCGACGCCGAGGAAAGCGCAGCTCGTCAGCGCGCCCGACATGAGACCGCTGACGAGACTGGGTGCCTCGCCGTACGTGTCGGGCTTCCAGGTGTGCATCGGGGCGAGCCCCATCTTCGTGCCGAAGCCCACGAGGAGGAACAGGAAGGCGGCGCGCAACCACGCGGGGTGCAGCTCGCGGGCGTGCGCGATCAGGTCCGGGAGCAAGAGCGGGCGCCCCATGTCGCCCCCGCCCTGGCCCTGGGCGCTGGCGAGGAAGAACGTGCCCAGCAGCGCGAGCGCGATCCCGACCGACGAGACGACGAGATACTTCCACGTCGCTTCGAGCGAGCGGCGGTCGCGGCGCAGGAAGACGAGCGGCGCGACCGACAGCGTTGTCGCCTCCATCCCGACCCACAGCATCGCCAGGTGGTGCGCCAGCGCCACGACCGACGCGGCCGCGAGGAACGCGAGCAGGCCGCCCGCGAACACCCGGCCGCTGCGTGGCGCCTCGTGCCGGAGGTAGCCGACGATGTAGATCGCCGTGACCAGGAAGAGCACGCTGGTCAGCGTCAGCACGGTGAGGCCGAGGGGATCGGCCGCGAGCCACCCGCCGAGCGTCGGGAGCGGCGGCACCACCCACAAGGAGGTGACCAGTGCCAGGTGGGCGCACGCCACGACGAAGAGCAGGGCGACGGGCACCCGGCGTCCTCGAAACGCCGGCGCCGCAAACACCACCAGAGCCGTGGCCAGGGGGATCGCGCACAGCGCGAGCAGGCGCATCAGTCCGAGAGCTCCGTCAGGCGCGTCGCATCGAGCGAGTCGAATTCGCGATTGATGTGGAACACGACGATGCCCATGATGAACACGCCGACGAAGATGTCGAGCAGCACCCCCAACTCGAGCAGAAACGGCACACTCTCGGTCTGCGTCAGGCCGAACAGGTAGATCCCGTTCTCGAGGATGAGGTAGCCCACCACCTGCACCAGCGCTTTGCGCCGCGTCGTCAGCACGATGAATCCGATGATCAGTGTCGCGAGCGACACCGGCACGAGCAACGGTTGTTGCAGCGCGGGCAGCGGCAGGCGTGACGCAATGGCGAATGCGAGGGCGACCGCGAGTGCACCGAGGAGCTGGGAAGCGATGAACCCGACGATCGGTTCGATCTCGCGGCGCACCGCGGCCTCGCGAATCGCCCAAGAGAGGAACCAGGGGAGCGCGACCGCCTTCACGATCACCGTCCCCAGCGCGAGACTGACGGCGTGAACCGATAGCTGCGGCGCGATCAGCACCGGTAGGAGGCCGAGCAGGAAACCCTGCGCCGCCAGCCCACGGATGCAGCTCGAGAGCCGCGAGGTGCCGAGGATCGCGAGATCCGACAGCACCACGAGCAGGAGGACGATCTGGGCGGCGTCGCGCATGGTCAGCGGAGCTGCAGGATCGTCGCGACCAGCGCCAGCGCGGCGGCGCCGACGAGTAGCTGTGGCACGCGGACCAACCGGACGCGCGCCATCACCGATTCCACCACGCCCACCGCCAGCGCGACGACGCCGAGCCCGGCGAAGAGGAGGGCCAGCGCCGCCAACCCCGAGAGTCCGGCACGGGGCACGAGGACGCTCACCACGAGCACCCCGAACAGCGTGAGCTTCAAGGCGCCGCCGTAGAGGATCAACGCGAGGTCCGGTCCGCCGTGATCGAGCACGATCACCTCGTGGATCATGGTCAATTCGAGGTGCGTCGCGGGATCATCCACCGGCACGCGTGAATTCTCCGCCAAGAGGAGCACAAAAAGACTGACGCCCACGAGACTCAGCGAGGCCCCGGCGTGGGGCCACGCCGCTGCCAGCGGTGCCCCGAACATGCCGCTCAGCGACAGATCCCCGGCCGCGAGCACCAACGCGACAAAGCAGAGAAACATCGTTGGCTCGGCGAAGCTCGCGATCGTGACCTCTCGGCTCGCGCCGAGGCCCTCGAAGCTCGAGCCGGTGTCCAGACCTGCCAGCACGAGAGCAAAGCGTGCGAGCGCCAGCAACCCACCGAACGCAACCAGATCGCCGGCAAACCGGGCCGGGGCTTCCCTGCCGTCCAGCGGCAGGAACAGCGCCGCCACGATGAGCGACGCGAGCGCGATGACGGGGCCCGCGCGGAAGATCGGCGTCGTCGTGCGACTGTAGACCCTGCCCTTGCGAATCAGCTTCGCGAGGTCGGCGTACAGCTGCAGCACCGGCGGGCCGCGCCGCCCGGTCAGGAATGACTTGGTCTTCACGGCGATACCGGGTACCGCCGGTGCCGTGATCCCGAGCAGCCCCAACGCGATCAACGCTTCCGCAGTCACGGATTCCTCCCGACCGCGAGCAGGTAGAGCAGCGATGCGACGACGGCCGCGCCCACCCACAGCAGGTACTGCGACAGACCGCCGCGCTGAGCGTGGCGCAACCACGCGGCGCCGCTACGGACGCCACGCCAGGCCGGAACCAGGACCTCGTCCAACACGGGGTCGACCGCGTGAGTGGCGAATGCTTGTGCGGTGCGGTGAATGCGTACGCCCGCGAACGATCTGAAGACGTCGAGCAGCGGCGCGGCAAACGAGCTCGCCGTGTAGGCCATGCGAGGGGTGGGCGACGGGTAGCCGCAACCCCACGTCGCCGATTGCGCCGGTTGCCCGCGGCGACCAAACGCGACGTACAGCCCCCAGGCCACAAACAGGCTCAATGCGAGCGCCACCGTGAACACCGTCGCGGGGCCGGCGGCGGCGGCCGCGGGCAACCCCGCTGTGCCGGCCGGGATTCCGGCGACGAGCGACCCCACGCGGAGCGCCGGCGGCACGACGGCGATCGGGACGAGGCCAATGACGACGCACGCCGCAGCGAGGGCGACGAGCGGCCGGATCATGCCCGCCGCGGACTCCCGGGGAGCCGTGGCAAGGGCGCGTCGCGGCGTCCCCAAGTAGAGAACTCCGACCACCTTCACGAAACAGGCAAGCGCCAGCGCCCCGATGAACGCGAGGACGACGACCGCCAGCCCCGCGAACCGCAGCGCGTCGCCTGCGCTCGCCCCGCGCAGCAGGGCCTGGTACACGACCCACTCGCTGACGAACCCGTTGAGCGGTGGGAGCCCGACGATCGCGGCCGAGCCGATCAGAAAGGTGGCCGTCGTCGCCGGCATGGGACGCGCGAGCCCCCCGAGGTGGTCGATTTCTCTCGTGCCGGTCGTATGGATCACCGACCCCGCGGCGAGGAAGAGGAGGCTCTTGAAGAGCGCATGATTGAGCGTGTGCAGCGCAGCCCCGGCGAAGCCGAGCACCGCGATGAGCGGGTGTCCGTATGCTAGCCCCAAGGCGCCGGCCCCGACGCCGAGCATGATGATCCCGACGTTCTCCACGCTGTGGAATGCGAGGAGCCGCTTGATATCGTGCTGCGCGAGGGCCCAGACAACTCCCAGCACGCCGGAGACTGCGCCGAGCGCGAGCACCACCCAACCCCACCAGGGCGCCGGCGCACCGAAGAGAACGATGGTGCGCAGCAACCCGTAGATCCCCATCTTGATGACGACACCGGACATTAAGGCCGAGACGTGCGCCGGCGCCGCGGCGTGGGCCTCGGGCAACCAGAAGTGGAAGGGGACGGCACCCGTTTTGAGACCGAAGGCGATCAAGGCCACCGCCAGGATCATCCCCCCACGGATCGCCGAGAACGGCGGATGTGCGGCGAGAGCCTGAAAGCTCAGGTCAGTCGCGCCGCCCGCCCCCCCCCAGATCGCAAAGAGGGCGAACAGGAGCAGCGTCCCCACGTGGGTCGCGACGACGTAGATCATCCCGGCCCGGCGGACCTCGCGACGCTCGTGCTCGAGCACAACGAGCAGATATGCCGCGACGGCCATCACTTCCCAGGCGATAAGGAACGGCAACGCGGCGCGCGCGACCACGGCGAGGGAGAGGCTGGCCACCAGGACGGCCAGGAGCAGGTGAGCCGCGCCGACGGCGCGCCGCCCGCGCTCGTGGGCGAGGTACGTCAATCCGTAGAACGCGCACGCGGCGCCTACGCTGAGAATCGCCAAGAGGAAGACCGCCGACAGTGCGTCGAGGCCGAACACCCACGGGCCGAACGGCATCGCGGGTGACAGGCGCACATCGCGGACCGTGTCGCCGGACAAGACGGCCAGCGCGGGTATCGCGCCGGCGACGCACCCCGCGCTCAGCAAGACCCGGAAAAGCGTCTCCCGCGACGCGGCCAAGCCGGCGAGCAGGATCAGCGTCAGGCCGACCGCGACCAGAGTCATAGAGCCTTGTGCACGCCACTAGCCCGCCCCTCGACCGCCTGCACGCGCGTGAGGATCTCCGCCTGGGGCGCCCGGCGCATCAACAAGCGCCGCAGCTCTTCATCGTGCAAGGCGAAACCGAGTTGGCCGAGAATGCGGAGATGGCCGGGGACGTTGGCGCTGATCACGGTAAACAGCGCGTGGACTGGCTGCCCGTCCAAGGCGCCGAAGTCCACCGGATGGCGCAACAGGCATAGCGTGACAAAGGGGGCTGCGACATGGAGCAGAATCGGGTTCCGCACGTGCGGAATCGCGATGCCGTCGCCGATTCCCGTGGAGCCCATCGCCTCCCGCGCTTCGAGCGTCGTGACCAGGAACTCGCGGTCCACGTCCTCTGGCAGCGGCAGGCGCTGGACGATCTCACGCAGCACGCTCGGCCTGTCTCCGCCAGCCACGTCGTGATGAATGCCGCCGGCGGACAACAGGGCCGAGAGCGGCGGCACCTGGTCCGGCCGGCGCTGCGCCTGCTCGAGCAGCGCGCGCGAGACCGGGACCCCGTTTTCTGTCGCCCACTCCCACACCTCGATCGCGTTCAGATAGAGGCGCTCGTTCGCCCGGTGGACGGGGAGGGCGCGACGGGCGATCCAGCGCCGCACCGTGGCCTCATCGACCCGCAGGTACGACGCCGCCTCGCGCACGGTCAGCTGCATTATGGGATCGGCATCCCGGGGGTCGACTCGCGGGCGACGGTCGGCGTCGCAAACGCGGGCGGTGCCACTGCCGGCAGCCCGAGGTAAGCCCGGGCGCGGTTCAGCGCGTCGTCGATGTTACCGTGGATGTTCTCCTCGCCCAGCTCGTCATACAGCCCCGAACGCTCGAGCGCCACGACCGGCTGGGCGTGCACGTCCGACAGAATAACGAGGGTCCCCTCGCGCTCGCTGCGCCGTACGACGTCCCGCAGGGCGTGCAGGCCGGTCGAGTCGATCGCGGGAACGTGGCGCATCCGCAGGATCAACACCTTCGGCTTCCCGGCGATGCGGGTCACCCGGTCCTTGAACATCTCCGCCGCGCCGAAGAAGAACGGTCCCGTGATCTCGTAAACCTGGACCCCCTCCGGCACGACGCGCCGCCGCACCGCGTTGGGGTCGGTCTCGAAGTCGTCCGTCGGGTCCTCGAACTCGTGGGTGAGGACCTTGATGTTAGTGACTTCCGCCATGCGGCGCATAAAGAGGAAGGCGGCAAGCACCATGCCTACCTCGATGGCAACCGTGAGATCCACGAGGACGGTGAGTAGGAACGTCGCCAGCAGCACCGCCACGTCGCTCTTGGGGGCCCGAAATTCCGACACGAACGTGCGCCACTCGCTCATGTGGAAGGCGACGACGACGAGGATCGCCGCCAGCGTGGCCAGGGGGATGAGGCCGGCCCAGCGGCCGAAGAAGAGCGTGATCAAGAGCAGCGTGAGCGCATGCGTGATCCCGGCGACCGGCGTCGCGGCGCCGTTCTTGACGTTGGTCGCGGTGCGGGCGATCGCGCCCGTCGCCGGCATGCCACCGAACAGCGGCGAGACGATGTTCGCGACTCCCTGGGCCACCAGCTCCATGTTGGAGCGATGGCGGCCGCCGATCATGCCGTCCGCCACGACCGCCGAGAGCAGCGACTCGATCGCGGCGAGCAGCGCGATCGTGAACGCCGGGCCCGCGAGCGCGCCGATGATCGGAACGGAGAGGTGCGGGATCCTGGGGAGCGGCAGCCCTGCGTGGATCGCGCCGAACCGCGCGCCGATGGTTTCGACCGGAAGGTGCAGGAGTTGCGCGAGGAGCGTGGTCACAATCAGCGCGACAAATGGGCCGGGAATGCGTCTCGAGATCCTCGGCCACACCAGAATGATCGTGAACGCGGCGACGGCAACGGCGAGGGCCCACGGATTGACTGAGTCAAACGCGTGTACGTACGCGTCCCACTTCGGTAGGAAGGCGGACGGTACGGACTCCATCTCGAGACCGAGCAAGTCGCGGATCTGGCTCGAGAAGATGATGAGCGCGATGCCGCTGGTGAATCCGATCGTGACCGGATACGGGATGAACTTGATCGCCGCCCCGAGCCGCAGCAGACCGAACGCCACCAGAATGAAGCCCGCCATGAGCGTCGCAATGACGAGTCCATCGACGCCGTGCTGTTGCACGATCCCTGATACGATCACGACGAATGCGCCGGTCGGCCCGCCGATCTGCACGCGTGAGCCGCCGAGCAGCGAGATCAGGAAGCCGGCGACGATGGCGGTGTAGAGCCCGCGCTCCGGGCTGAGCCCGCTGGCTATGGCGAAGGCGATCGCGAGCGGCAGCGCCACGATGCCGACGATGACACCGGCGATCACGTCACGGGAGAATTGCTCCCGCGTGTAATCCTTGAGTGTGGTGACGAGTTTGGGGACGAGCACGGAGGCGAGAAGATACTAGATTATCGCATGTATTTCATCGCGTCGCTTGTGGACCCGCAGGCTCCAGCAAACGCTGGGTGAGGAAGCGGCCGAGGAACTCGTGAGGAAATGAGAACAGGCTTCGCGCAGTTGCGTCAGGAGATGGCCGGCCTCGAGACGAAGCTCGAGCGCCGGTTCGGCGACCTGATCAAGTGGTCGTTCGTGTTCTGGGTCGGGGCGGTGGGGGCCATCGCGGCGTTGGCTGGCGTGCTGCGGTAGCCTGACACCCCGAGCCTTGTCGCGTGCATTTCATCGCCTCCCTTCGTGGATATCCACGACCCCACCAGGATCAACAGCACCACCTCACACGAAGTAGTCGCTGACCTTGAGACCGAATTTCTGCGGGTCAGTCACTTTGGTGATGGTGCGCAGGAAGGCACCGTGCTCATCTCGTTCAGCCAGGTCGACGACAGACCCGGGCGATTGGAGGACTCCATCGGGCGCGGCCACGACGCGCACCAGTGGCCGGTGGATCTGGGTCGGGTCGGGGTTGACGGCGTGGACGATCCCGAGCTCATGGGTGTCGAGAATCACACACGTCCCGACCGGGTAGATCCCGAGCAAGCTGATGAACGCCTTGACTACCACAGGATCGTGGCCGCGCCAGCGATCCTGCCACATCTCTCGCAGCACCTGGTCCGGCAGGATCGGTGCCGTGCGATACGAGCGGCGGCTGGTCGCTGCGTCGAACGAGTCGACCACGGCGATGATCTTCGACAGGATAGAGAGTTGGCGCGGCCGAATCGACTTGGGGTAGCCCGTCAGATCCACCTTCATGTGATGCTCGTATGTGGGGATCATCGGCCGGTAGGGGACTTCCCCAGACCCCCGCAGCCCGAAGAGGGTAAGCACGCCGAGCCAGGGGTGGGCCACCATGAGGCGCCAGTCGTCCTCGCTGAACTTCCCTTCCTTGTTCAGCACGTCGAGCGGGACGCGGGCCTTGCCGACGTCGTGGAGGAGCGCGGCCAACCCGAGGTCGCAGAGCTGGGGCTTGGTGAGACCGAGCTTCCGGCCCAGGGCCACGGCGAAGGTGCACACGTTCACCGAATGCGTAAACGTGTACTCGTCGTAGTCGCGCAAGGTGGTGAGCCCGATAAGCGATGCCTCGTCGTGCAGCACCTGGTCCACGATCCCTTGCACGACGCGCTTGACTTTCTTGATGCTGGTCGCGCGCCCCAGGCGGACACCGTCGATTACCTCCTTGGTCACCGCCACGGAGCGCGCGTACGTGCGCTTGGCGGCCTCTTTGCGTCCCGTTTCGTCCAGAGCGCCCGCGACCGAGTCGTGCGCGTGACGCGGCTCTACGGTAATCCCGGTCACGCCAGCTTCCTGGAGTTTCCGGCCAAGCTCCACCGCCGTGTCGGCATCGGCTTTTCTGGACACATGGGAGACCAGCAGCCCGACGAGCAATTGCAGCTCCGGGCGGCCGACGAGCTCGCGGATGCGGATCGCACCGATGCCGCAGTGCCGGAACACGCCAAAGACGTGTGAGAAGAAGGCGAAGCTGTTGAGCTCGAGTCGCAGACGCGTCCCGTTCACAAAAATGAACTCGGCCTCGACCTGGACGTCGAGCTGGCCCTGTGCATTTACAATGTTCGTGCTGGTTGCGACGAGGTCGTCGAGCGCCTTCTGGACTTGGGCATTCTCGAGCGGGTAGAGCTTGAGGGAGCGCAGCGTGGTGTGCAGCGCCACGAGAAACTCACGACCGGCATGCCGCAGGTAACCCTCGACGGCTTGCTCGGTTTCCGGTGGCGGAGGCGACGGGGACTGCTCGCTCACGGCATAGCACCCAGGTAAAGCCGCTGGGCCCATCGGCACTCCGATCGTGCGTCCATCCGCCGAGAGAAAGGTTGCGAGTTGACCCCGGGGCCCGCCAGTGGCGCGGTGGACGACCAGATTCACGATGGCCTGTCGGAGCGGCTCTGATTAGAGGCGCCGGTCGGAATCGAACCGACGAATCGAGGTTTTGCAGTAGCCCAGGAGCGCCTGCGCACTACTCTATCCCGCTGCGTTCAGCTTCACCAGTCCGGCAGCACTCTCGTCGACGCTTCGGCTCGCTGCGAGCTGCTGACAGTCGTTGTGCCCAACCTGTGCCCCGCCACGTGAGGCGGGTGTCAAAAGCCCGATTCGCCTGGAGCCAGGGCAAACCGGTTTAGCTGAGGAGCTCGGCGAGCGACGGCTCGATAAGCCCGCGGAACACACGATCTGCTTCGCGCGCAGGAAGCGGGTTGTCTTGCTCCACCCACCAGTTCAAAACCAGCACGAATGTCGCGGCGATCCAGCGAACCAGTAGATCTGGTGAAACGTGGCCCGCCTTGAGGCCGCGGCGGTGCAACCCCGTTCTGACGAGACAATTCCTTCGCGCGACTGCGCCGAGCGGAGCATGTCCTGGATGCCGCTGAGCAGCAGCTCGTCCTTATCGTGGAAATGCGCATAGAAGGTTGACCGGCCGACGTCGGCACGAGCCAGAATCTCCTTGACCACGATGTCGTCGTAGGGTTTTTCGCGAATCAGCGCCCCGAGCGCCTCGCGCAGCAGCGCTTCGGTCTTCTGAGTGCGGCGGTCCTTCGTTCGTTTGTCGTGCATCGTGATCTTCACCCACCGCTGCCCACCCGTATACTACGGATACGCATTCATCGCGTTACCACGGAGATCTTCTGACAATGACGAATGATCACTATTCCGCGCCCGGGACCAAGGGGCGAGTGCTCCACTCGCCGCGAAGCTACGACCTTCTGGCCTGGCTCCTGCTGCTTGGCAAGGAGCGCTCGTTTCGCGAGCGGCTGGTGGAGCTGGCGCGCCTCGAGCCTGGCCAGTCGGTGCTGGATATCGGCTGTGGCACCGGATCGCTGGCGATCACGGCGAAACGGCGGGTCGGACCTACCGGGACGGTGCAGGGAATCGACGCATCCTCAGAGATGATCGCCAGAGCGAGGAAGAAGGCAAGCAAGGCCGGTTTGGATGTCGCCTTTACCGATGGTGTCGTCGAAGCGCTGCCGTTTCCGGACCGACACTTCGACGCGGTATTAAGCACGCTAATGCTGCACCATTTGCCGCGCGAAGCGCGCCAGCAGTGTGCCCGCGAGATGCGCAGGGTAACGAAGCCCGGCGGCCGCGTGCTCGCGGTGGATTTCGGAAGGCCCGCGGGCGGTCGCAAGAGCTTCCTAGAACACTTCCACCGTCACGGAGGCGTTGACCTGGCGGACATCGTCAAGCTCCTGAGCGAGGCAGGACTAAAGATCGTCGAGAGTGGTGCGGTCGGCGTGCGCGACCTCAACTTCGTTCTCGCGACGGCGTGATGAGCCGGCGGTTCTGGGTGCTGCTGGCGCTCCTTGCGGGGCTCCTCGCTGGCCACGGCGCAATCCTGTACTACGTCTCGTCGCACCTGACCTTATCGGCTGCAGTACTGTCGGGCGCCATCATGCTGTTGGTAGTTAAGTACCTACTCTTTCGGCGATACCACTCGGAGAAAAGGATGTGATTGAGCGCTGGTGACGAGAGAGGCGCCGGTCGGAATCGAACCGACGAATAGAGGTTTTGCAGACCTCTGCCTTACCACTTGGCTACGGCGCCGGAAGAAACCTAACCTCGCAACTCACTACGAGTTCGGCAAGGGTTGGCGTCGAACCGAGAGTCGCGAAGGCGCGACTTACCACTCGCGTGTCTCCCCGATCTTCAGAATCCACGCGCGATCGGGCCCAAGGCCCCGACGCTCGGCTTCACGCCGGAACCGCTGCGGCGGCTCGTCGAGCGGCTCGTCCGCCAGGTCGAACGTCCCGAAATGCATGGCGACGATGCGCCGAGCACGCACGTCCAGGGCGACCTGCAGCGCCTCCTCCGGCGTAGTGTGCACAAACTGCATCATCGCAGCCGGACGGTAGGCGCCGATCGGCACGGCCGCGAGGTCGATCGGACCGAAGCGCTCGCCGAGCGCCGCGAACTCGCGTGAGTATCCGGTGTCGCCCGCGTGATAGAACCGCCGTGTCGGCCCGGCCACCACCCAACCGGCCCAGAGGCGACGATCGCGGTCCCCGAGCGAGCGGCCGGAGAAGTGCTGGGCCGGCACGCAGGTAATGCGCACGCCGTTTAGATCCACGGACTGCCACCAGTCGAGCTCGATCGCCTGCCCTCCGGCGTGTCTGACCCATTCTCCCAGCCCCAGCGGCACAACGAACTGAACGCCGCGCTGTGAGAGCGCCTTCACGCTCCGGAAATCGGCGTGGTCATAGTGGTCGTGGGACAAGAGGGCAAAGTCTACCTTGGGCAGCGCCGCGAGCGGCACGCCCGGTGGCACGCGTCGCGGCGGGCCGATGAACGGCAGCGGGGCCGCCCGGTCTGAGAACATCGGATCGGTGAGAAGCGTGACGCCGTCCATCCGCACCAGGAACGTCGAGTGGCCGATCCACGTGATGGTGGGGCTCCGCGCCACCGCCACCCGGTCGTAGGGCACTCGTGGTGCCGCGCCCGCCCGCGGCACGAACGATGTCCAGATTCTGCGCAAAAGGAATCCGAACGTGGAGTGCGGCCTCATGCGTGTGACACCACCGGCGCGAGCAGCTTGTACATCACGGGCGTGACGATCCGCGCCAGCAGCGTGCTGGACACCAGGCCCCCGATGATCACCCAGGCGAGCGGCGCGTACAGCCCGCTCCCCTGCACGGCGATCGGCAGCAGGCCGCCGATAGCGGTCAGGCTGGTGAGCACGATCGGGAGGAAGCGCACCTCACCGGCCTTGCGGATCGCCGCCTCGAGATCCATCCCCTCGACGCGCAGCCGGTTGGTCAAGTCCACGAGCAGGATGGACGTCTTGATCTCGATCCCGATCAGCGCCACGAACCCGATCGTCGCCGCGAACGACAGCGTATGCCCGGCGAACAGCAGCGCCAGAACTCCGCCGGCGACGCCGAGTGGAATGACCGACGCGACGATCAGCGTCGAGCGGAAGGTGCGGAACTCGAGCACGAGGATCGCCAAGATCGCGAACGTCGCCACGATGATGGCCCCGCCGATGCCACCGAAGCTCTCCTGCCGGCTCTCGATCTCTCCCGCCGGCACGATCCGGTAGCCAAGCGGCAGCACGAGGCTGTCGAGCCGGCCCAGGGCTTGCCGCGTCACGCGGTCGGTGTTGTAACCCGTCTGCACGTTGGCCGTCACGGTGACGCTGCGCGTGCGGTTGTGGCGCTGGATCTCCGACACCGCGCGCTCGAACCTGACCACGGCCACCTGCGCGAGGGGTGCCAGGCGCCCGTTGGTCGAGCTGACGTACACGCGCTACAGGTCCGCGGGAGTCGCGCGACCGCTGCGCGCCAGGCGCACGACGACCAGCCGCGCGTCGCCGTCCCCCTCCCGCAGGCTGCCGGCCTCGAGCCCCGCGAGGCCGAGCCGCACGGTGCGGTTGATCTCGAGCGTCGGGATGCCGAGCAGTCCCGCCTTGGCGCGGTCGATCGCCACCCGCAGGTCGGTGCGTGCCACGCGCACGGGATTGGTCACGTACTGCGTGCCCGGCGTCGCCTTGAGCAGCCGTTCCACCCGCGCGGCGATGGTGTGGAGCGAGTCGAGCGAGGCGCCTTCGATTCGCAGCGCTATCGGCGCGTCGATCGGCGGGCCGTTCTCGAACTCGCGCAACGCGATTTCGGCACCCGGGTACCGGGCCAGCTCGGCGCGGAGCGAGTCCAGGAGCCGTGGCGTCCGACCGGGCTCGTAGCGGTCGAGCAGCACGAACAACTGGCCGATCCGCGGGTCGTCGGTCCGCGACGCGACGTTGTAGTAGACTCGGGGGTTATCATGGCCGACCGAGGTGTACATCGCCTTCACGCCCCGCGTTCGGCCCAGCACCCGCTCGGCGAACCGGGCGGCCGAGTCCGTCCCGGCGATGCTCGCACCTTCGGGCGCCGTGATGTCCACGCGGAACTGCGGCGTCTCGGCCTTCGGAAACAATGAGAAGCCCACCACGGGGACGAGCGCGAGCGACGCCGCCACGAACGCCGCCCCGAGCGCCAGCGTGCGGGCCGGGCGCCGCAGCGCGCGATCGAGCAGCGGCGCGTACGTGGCGTGGATCCCGCGATCGAACGCCCGCAGGAACCGGTTCCCCTCCGGCCCTTCTTCCTTGCCGAGCAGTAGGCTCGACAGCCACGGGATGATCGTGAGGGACACGACCAGCGATGCCAACACGGTGCTGATCACCGCGACGGGGAGCGACCGGATGTAGCGGCCGGGACCGCCCGGAAGGAACAGCAACGGCACGAACGCGAACAGCAGTGTCGCCGTGGCACCCAGGACCGCGACCCAGATCTGCCCCGTGGCGAGGATCGCCGCGTCGATCCGGGAGTGCCCCGCCCGCCGGAACCGGGTGATGTTCTCGACCACCACGATCGAGTCATCCACGAGCAGGCCGAGCGCGATCACCATGCCCACGATCGTGAGCTGGTTGAGCGTGAACCCGGTCCACGCAAGCCCGGTCACCGCCATCGCGAGCGACAGGGGTATCGAGATCATGACGATGGCGGCGGCCCTCGGGCCCAGAGGCAGCAGCGTCAACAGCACCAGCCCCACGGCAATCAGGAAGTCCTCTCCCAGCCGGGCCAGCCGGTGCGACACGTTGGCCGCCTGATCGAACCCCCGGGCCAGGGTCACGCCGCGCGGCAGCTCGTGCTCGAACCGCTCGAGCTCGGTGTAGACGTTATTGCGGACCGCTTGGACCGTGGTGCCGGCTCGCTGGGTCGCCGTCACGAGCACCGCCCGGTGACCATTGAAGCGCGCCCGGTAGGTGGAATCGCCATAGCTCCAATCGACCTGCGCCACGTCACCGAGGCGCACCAGCCGGCCGCTCCCTCCTCGCAGCACCGTCTGGCGAACCTCGCTCCGGCGCACCCCAGCGCTCGGCCGTGCGCACGCCGGGCTGCGCACTGAGCCGGTCCTCCAGCTGCTCGGCCAACGAGTCCAAGAGGCGGTACGGCGCCAGGTCGGACACCAGCGCGACCTGCACGATGTTCACATCCAGCGTCCTCGCCTTGTAGATCTGGAGCCGCACCAGGTCAGGGAGCGTCTGGCGCAAGGCGTTCAGCTCGCGCACGACGTCGTCGTACTTCTTGTCGGCGTCCTCGTTGGGCTCGAACTCGATCTGGATGCGCGCGACGCCGGCGCGGATGCGGCTACTGATGCTCCGCACATCGTCCAGCCCGTGGAGCGTGTCTTCGATCTCCTTCACGACGAGCCGCTCCAGGTCGCCGGCGTTCGCGCCTGGATACACGGCGACGATCGTGAAGGTAGGGAAGTCGATGGGCGGATCCTCGCCGCGCGGGATGGTCGCGAGCGACGTCAGGCCGAGAGCGGCCAGCATGGTGAACAGGACGACCGTGAACTGCCAGTGTTTGACGGCGAACTGGGTGAGCTTCATGGCCGCACCGTCACCGTCGCGCCGTCGTCCAGGTAGGCGGCCCCGTCGGTGACGACGGCTGCGACGCCCTCAAGCCCGCTCGCGATCGCGACGCGGTCGCCGGCCAGAAAGGCGATGCTCACCGTACGACGCTCGGCGTGACGCCCGTCGGGAGCGAGCGCGTATACGGTAGCGCTGGCGCCGTCGGCCTCGAGCAGGGCGTCGATCGGCACCAGCATCAGGGGGCGCGCCGCGGCGGGGCGGATCTCCACCCGGCCGATGAGCCCGCTCGCGAGCCCCGATGCGGCCGGAAGGGTCACCTCCACGCGGTAGGTGCCGGTCATCGGGTCGGCCGCGCCCGCGATCTCCGTCACGGCGCCGTCGAACGTGCGGTCGGGCGACGCGTCGAAGCGCACCACCGCGCGATCCCCGCGCCTGATCCGGACAACCTCGCGATCCGCCAGCCAGGCGCGCATCACGACGCCACGGGCGTGGCTCCCAAGCGTGAGGATCGCCTTGCCCGCCTGAACCAGCTCGCCCGGCTCGGCCGAGCGCCGCAGGATCAACCCCGACGCCGGGGCGACGATGACGGCATAGCGCCGGTTGAACAGCGTCGTCTCGAGCTCGGCGTGGGCCACGTCGCGCCCGGTCTGTGCGTTCTGCGCCTGCTCGAGTGTCGCCACACTGTCGGCATAGAGTCGCTTAGCCCGCGTCAGGTCGCTCTCCGCTTTCTCGGCGGCGCTACGGGCGCGGACCACGGCGGCGTCGATCTCACTCAGGTCGAGCTCGGCGAGCGTGTCGCCCGCCCGGACCGCCCGGCCCTCGTCTACGAACATCCGGCTTACCACGCCGCCAACCTTGAAACTCAACGTCACTTCCTCCTTGGGACCGAGGGTACCGCTGGCCGTCACCGGAGGCGCGAGCCGGTCTTCGCTGACAGGCGCGACTCGCACTGCGACGGCGTCCGTGGCGGGCGCTGCTGCGGTGCGGCCGCGCGCGCACGCTGCGAGCGCCAATAGCAGCACAACCGCAATTCGCTTCATGACGGGCTGCTCCTTTCCAAACCAGATCGGGTGTTGAGCGCACGCACTGTAACGCCATGACCTGTCTCTGCCCCGTGGTGCGCGAGTGAACTCGCGGCTCGGCATTGCCCGTAAACGGGCGCCTCACGTCGACCATCACGCCGGTTTACCGGCACTGCCGAGTCGCGGCTTGAGCCGCGGACCGCCGAGTCGGGGCTTGAGCCGCGGATCGCGCGCGGGCTCATTCTCGGGCTCCTTGCTCGAACGGCGGCTCGCGCAGCGCAGCTGCACGCTCCAGCTCCACCCAGCGTATGGCATAGCGGTAGGCGGTGAGGACACGGTTGAGCTGCGCGCTCGTGTACACGGTGCGCGCATCAACGAACTCGATGGGACTGGCGACCCCTTCCTCGTAGCGGCGCCGAACCAGCTCGAACGTCCGGCGCGCCGCTTCGAGGCGCGCGTCGGCCGTGGTGATCGCCGATCGCGCTACGGCGTCGGCTTCGTGCGCCGTACGCACCTGGAGCGCGATCCGGTCTGCGAGGTCTTGCCGCTGGGTACGGGCGCGATCCGCCTCGTAGCCGGCCTCGGACCGCCGCGCCGCGTCGCGGCCGCCGTTGAAGAGGTTCCACGACACGACGACCGAGGCGAGCCAGAAGTCGTTGCTCGAGCGGAACGCGACGTCGGGACCCTGGAACCCGTAATCCAACGCCACAGACACGCTGGGGAGGAACGCTGCGGTCGCCGCACGTCCCGCAGCCTGAGCCGCATCTACGCTCGCCTCCACCTGGCGCAGCTCCTCGCGCGCTGCGAGCGCGCGCGCCACGGCGCTGTCGACGGTGATGTCCAACGGTAAGTGGTCGAAGACGCTGTCGGGGACCACGTCGACCAGCGCGTCGAGCGGTCGCCGCACGATCCGATTCAGCGCCCGGCTCGCCGCGAGCTGCCGCTCCCGCGCCTCGGCCAGCTGCTGCTCCACGTCGGCCCGCTCGGAGCGCGCGCGATACACCGCCTCGGGCGTCGCGCTCCCGGCGCCGAGCAGCCGCTCCGCCACGCGCTCGTTCTCCTGCACCAGCACCAGCGTCGCCTCGTAGATCTCGACTGCGCGCCGGGCCGAGGCTTCCTGGAGGTAGGCGACCTGGACGTCGGCGGCGAGCTGCCGGGCCGCGGCCGCGAGCTGCATCCGCTGGCCAGCCGCGCGCGCGCGGGATACCGCGTAGTTCGCGAGAATCCCCCCGTTGAAGAGGGGCTGGACGAGCTCCAGGCGCGACTCGTGCCGCTGCGGCAGCGTGAAATTGATGTTCGTGGGAAAGCGGTTCGTGCCCGTGAGCTGGTTCAGCGTCGCGTACGCCGGATTGATCAGGTCGCCGATGTTCGGCACGCCGCCGAGCCGCGAGTACCGCGACTGCAAGCCAAGGGACGGGAAGAAGAGCCCGCGGGCCTCGCGCACCTCGGCCGCCACCCGGCGCTCGGCGAGCCGTTCGCCCTCGAGCCCCAGGTTGGTGCGCAGCGCCTCGGCCACGAGCTGGCCGAGCGGGTCGGGCCGCTGCGCCGCGAGGACTAGGGGGGCGCCGGTGAGGAGCGCGCACGCCAGTACCAGGGAGCTGAGCTTTGCTATGGACCGTACCACAGTTCGGCCTCCAGCTAACGACGTGATATGTTATAACACCGTTAAGTACGGAACCCAAAAAATCAGGTTTCAGGTTCCCGCACGAGGCCGCGGAGCAAGGCGTCGCACGCCCTGGCCGCGGTCTCGCTCACGTCCCGCCAAGGAATCCACGGATCGTCGACCTTGGCGATGTGCAGCGCCACGAGGCCATGCATAGCCCCCCAGGCGATCTGCGCCACGTCGTCGGCGTCGGTGAATTCGGGGCGCAGGCGGCCGGCGGCGATCGCGTCCGCGCAGGTCTGCCGCAGGAACCCGTAGGCATCCTCTCCCGGGTCGCGCTGCTCGGTGCGCTTTGGGCTCTCCTTGGGCCGGCGTGTCATGAACAAAAACTGGTAGTGCATCGGGTTAGCCACACCGAAGGCGACGTAGGCGCGGCCCGTTCTGCGAAGCCGCTCGACAGGGTCAGCTACGGCGTCGATGTCCTGCAACGCCTGGGCGAAGGCGCGGAAGTCGAGGGTGGAGAGCTCGGCCACGAGCGCTTCCTTATCCTCAAAGTGGTGGTAGATGGCCGTCGGCGTGTAGCCGATCTTCGCGGCGATGGCGCGCATGGTCGTGGCTTCGTAGCCGCGCTGCACGAACATGCGTCGCGCCGCGTCGAGAATCTTCTGGCGTGTCTGGACGCGCTCGCGCTGCCGGCGCTCGAGGCTGGGAACGGATTTAGTCATAACCTAGTTATATCATATAACGACGTTATGTTCGTGTCAAGGCAAGGAGCCGCGATGACCTGGGAGACGATGATATTCCTGAGTGCGCTCGGCGCACTCGTTCCACTCGCTTACCTCGTGGAGGCATTCCGCACGGCGCCTGCCGCACCCGATCGCCTCGACTGGGCCCCGGACATTCCCATCCGCTATGTCGATGTGAGTGGCACGAAGCTTCGCTATGTCACCGCTGGCCGGGGACCTGACCTAGTCCTGCTGCACACCCTGAGGACCCAGCTCGACATGTTCCAGAAAGTCATCCCCGACCTCGCGAGGCGTTTTCGGGTCTATGCCCTGGATTTCCCGGGGCACGGCTACTCCGACATCCCGAAGGCGGAGTACTCATCCGAGTTCTTCGTCTCCGCCGTGACGCAATTCCTGGATCAACTTGACATCCGAGACGCTGTGGTCGCGGGGGAGTCTATCGGGGGCAGTATCGCGTTGCTGCTTGCAGCCAGGCGCAACCCGCGCGTGCGCGCCGTCGTGGCGATCAATCCCTATGACTACGACTCCGGGCGTGGTATACGAAGAAGCTCCCTGCTGGCGAACATACTATTCGGCCTGAACAACGTCCCGGTGCTCGGCTTGACGGTCACACGGTTGCGCCTCTATCCGATCGTCAGGCGTGTCCTCGAGGGCGGCGTGTACCGAAAGGACGCGTTGCCCTCCGCCCTGACTCGTGAGCTGTACCGGGTCGGCAACCGACGGCGCCACTATCGCGCGCTCATGTCGCTGGTGCGACATTGGCGCAGCTGGGAGCTAGCCCGGGTGGAGTACGCGCACGTGGACCGCCCGGTGTTGCTGATCTACGGCGACCACGACTGGTCTCGTCCGGACGAGAGGGAGTCGGACCGTCAAGCGATTCCGGGCGCGGAGATGCGGGTCATTAAAGACGCCGGGCATTTCCTGTCGCTCGATGCGCCGCGGGACGTCGTCCAGGCAGTGGTTGGATTCGCGAACAATCCCAAGGAGTCCTGATGCCCCCGACCCCGACGCACGGCAAGATCTGCTACATCGAGATTCCGGCGCTCGACATCCGGCGCTCCGCGGACTTTTACGCCAAGGTGTTCGGCTGGAAGATCCGGAAGCGCGGACATGGCGCCACCGCCTTCGACGACGCGACCGGCCAGGTGAGCGGCACGTGGGTGCTGGGGCGACCGGCGGCGTCGCAACCGGGCCTGCTCGTCTACATCATGGTCGACAGCGTGGCCGCGACCATCGATGCCCTCACTGCCCAGGGAGGCACACTCGTCCAGCCGATCGGCGCGGACGCACCCGAGATCACCGCGCGATTCCGAGATCCCGCGGGAAACATGATCGGCCTGTACCAGGAGCCCGGCCGCTAGGCACTACCCGTGCGGTGAACGTTTTCGTTCGGTCTGACGGCCATCGCACAGGTGCGGGCTTCGCGGCGTGGTTCGCCTCGCATTCACCCTTTAATGAATGTCCCCGTTCCATGGGTCTACGTAGTGACGTTTCTTGCAGGCGTCGGTTTGCAACACCTGGTGCCTCTCACGATCCGTTCAGCCAACGTTCTTGTCACCAGCCGGATTGCGGGTATCGTGTTGACCGCCGCAGGGACGCTGCTCGCGTCTTTCCCGTCGAAGAAGCGCGGTTGCGGGAAGTGTTCGGAGACGCGCATGAGCAATACCGTAGGCGAGTGCGTCGCTGGATACGGATCACATGAACACTCAGCTACGGCGTTGCGCCTGGACCGCAGTCGGCGGCCTGCCGGGGATTACAGGTCCGAATCCGGCGAGCACGCGAAATCACGGCACCCTATGATGACCGACCACCGAGGAGCACCGTCACGTATCACTGGAACATGGAGTAATCGAGCCGACCGGCGAGACGTCCATCCGGCGCGCCCGGGCGGTGATTCGCCGCGCCGTCGTCGCGCTTGGTCGCAACACCCTATCCGGGCCGTGGTCCCGCCCGTAACGTCGAGCGCGGTTCCACGTCCCGGAGGTTCGGCATGCTCCGCCGTGCGCTCGCGCGCGCGCTGCTCTTCACCGCCGGCGTGTGCTCCGCCCGGGGGCCTGCGTCAACCTCGCCCTGCCAGGCATCCGAGGCGCGCCAGTTCGACTTCTGGCTCGGGACATGGGACTTGACCGGTCGCACCCGCGCGCCGCCGGGATCGGCGCTGTGGCAGGAGACGCGGTCCACCAACACCATCCGCTCCACCATGGACGGCTGCGTCACACGGGAGGACTTCGAGAATGTCGCGCCCCAGCGCTGGACGGGGATGAGCGTCTCGGTCTGGAGCCCGCGGTCGCACGCCTGGCAGCAGACCTGGGTCGATAGCCAGGGCAGCTACATCCCGCTGACCGGTGGATTTCACGACGGCAGAATGATCCTCACCACGGCGCCGCGCGCGTTCCCCGCCGGCGACACGGTCGTGAACCACATGGTGTTCCACGACATCGCGCAAGACAGCCTGGTGTGGGACTGGGAAGCGTCGCGCGACGCGGGCCGGACGTGGGAGCTGATG
>WNGE01000168.1_pt1 | contig 85643 bp, 82 predicted proteins | sample 5400651 | NCBI WGS metagenome assembly WNGE01 (sample SAMN13153370, study PRJNA577476) | soil metagenome | isolation source: 60 cm soil or saprolite under grassland replicate 2 | place: USA:California | collected 2016-06-15 | reverse complement strand
CATCGACGACGTACGCGCCCATCCCCGAGTCTTTCTCGTAGAGCGCCAAGAGGAAGCGGCCCGGCTCCGAGGGAGAAACCCCGAAGACGTCCGCCCAGATCGGATCCGCCTCGCGGCCGCCGGGCAGCTCGAACCGTCCGGCGTGGAGCGAGATCGCTTCGGGAAAGCGGGCGAAGGGTTCGAGCGCTCTCTCGTAGAGGACTCGCAGGGCGGCCACGCTCCCTCCGCCGCCGCCGGCGACCGCCCCGATCTGTTCGAGCGTCTCCGCGTCCAGGGAGTCGACGGCGGAGAGCATGCGGGAAGCCTTGACGTTCTTGACGAAGTACAGAAACGCGTCGCCCGCGGTCAGGTTGGGCTCGCGCAGGATCTGCCGCCATGCCGGGAGGCCGAACGGCAGCGGAGCCGGCTCGTCGCGAGGGGCCACGACGACCTCTTCCCCGGCGCGGAGCCTCGAGAGAAAGACAGTGATCGGAATTCCGATCGCTTCGAAGAACCGGCGGCGGGACAGCGACTCGCGGTCGTTTCGGCTCTCCGTCGTCCACGAACCGGGCGCTCCCTCCACTTTCATTCCGAGCCACGCCAGGGCGCGCCGGATGTTCTTCTCGCCGTCCTTCGAGGACGCGGAAAAAACGGCGCTCGCGCCGAACTCGCGTCGCCACAGCACGAGATCTTCCGAGAACTCGACGACCGCCCTGCGGCCTTCGACCTCGGGCCAGCCCGCCTGTGCCTCTCCTTCGAAGAGCAGGACTTCGTGGACGTCCCGGAGGAACGTGGCCGGCGGACGCCCGGGGTCAAGCCGGAGAAGGCGACGGACCGACGCCGGGCCGCCCGGGACGTTCACGGGCTCCTCGGCTGCGATCGCAGCGGCGCTCCGAGAAACTGCGGCGAGAAAGAGGAAGGAGAAGCGAGCCGACGTCGAGCGGCGCCGGCCCGTCATCGAACGGGGGCGCATCGAGGCTCGGGGCCGGAAATCACCGCGGGATTCTAACGGGGAACACGCGGGATCGCCCGGACGGCGGACGATCAGAACACGAACATGCCGACCGCGGCCGCGAACATGACGAGCGTCACGAGGGACACGACTGCGAGACCGAGCCCGGAGCTGGGTTGTCCTTTCATCAGGTTGCGGTCGCCGGCGACGAGCAGAACTCCGATCAACAGGAACGGGGCGAGCAACCCGTTCACGATCGCCGTCCAGTAAAGTGCCTTGACTGGATTGACGTCCGCGAAGTCGAGCGCGATGCCCACGACCGTCGACAGGACGACGACTCCGTAGAAGTAACGCGCGTTCTTCAGCTTCTGGTCGAGACCCTGCTTCCATCCGAAGGTCTCGGCGAAAGCGTACGCCGCCGAGCCGCCGAGGGTCGGGATCGCCAGGAGGCCGACGCCCACGATTCCCAGCGTGTAGAGGGTCTCCGCGAAACGCCCGGCGATGGGGCGCAGCGCCTCCGCCACCTGGCGCGACGTCTCGAGCTTCGTGAGTCCATGCGCGTGGAGCGTCAGGGCCGTGGTCAGGATGATGAAGAACATAACGAGATTGGAGAAGAACGTGCCGACGCCGACGTCGAGCTTGCGGTCCGTGATCTCACGGGACGTCGCGCCGAACCGGCGGACGAGCATCCGACGGCCCAGAGCTTTCTCTTCCTCGACCTCCTGCGAGGCCTGCCAGAAAAAGAGATATGGAGAGATCGTTGTCCCCAGGATCGCCACGAGCGCGGCCCAGGCCTCCCGACCGCGGGGCCAGGAGGGCACGAACGCGTCCTGGACGACGGAAGACCAGGCCGGACGCACGTCGATCGCCGCCGCGACGTAGGCCAGAAGGACGAGGGCGAGCCACTTCAAGACCGTCGCGATCTGGTGATACCGGAACCGGATGATCGCCCAGGCGATCCCGACGCCGAACAGAACGACGAAGAAATGCGAGTTCCAGCCGGTCAGCATCTCCGCCGCGTCCGCCATCCCCGCCAGGTCGGCGCCGATGTTGATCGTGTTGGCGACGAGAAGCGCGAGCGCCGCGGCGACGAGAACCGGCCGCGGGAACTTTTTCCGCAGCGCGCCCGCGAGCCCGCGCCCCGTCACCATGCCGATTCGGGCGCACATCATCTGAACGGCGGCCATCAGCGGCCAGGTCAGAGCTGCCGTCCAGAGCAGCGTCGTTCCGAGGCGCGCGCCGACGACCGAGTACGTCGCGACGCCCGAAGGATCGTCGTCCGCGGCGCCCGTGATCACTCCCGGCCCGAGAACCGAGAGGAAGCGTCGAACGAAGCCGGGACGGGACCGGCTTTCGGGCTCTCCCGAGGGAGCAGGCTCCTTCACTTCCGCTCGCGCGCGAAGTAATCGCGCGTCGCCTGGATGTCCCGGCCGATCTGCTCGGACAGGTCCGTCACGGATGGGAACTTCCTCTCTTCGCGAAGCCGGCCGAAGAAGAACAGCCGGACCCTCTCGCCGTAAACGTTCGCGGAAAAGTCGAGGACGTACGTCTCGATGGTCGTCGCGTAGTCTTCATACACGGTCGGCCGTCGCCCGATGTTCGTGACGCAATCGAAGCGCTTTCCGAACGACCGGATGTGGATCTGCGTGACGTAGACCCCGTCGGCGGGATGGAGCTCGTTCTCCGGCTCGAGATTGATGGTCGGATAGCCGATCTTCCGCCCGACCTTGTCGCCCTTGGCGACCAGCCCGTCCAGTTCGTATTCGCGCCCGAGCATCGCGTTGGCGCGCTCGATCTCCCCGCGCGCGATCGCCGTCCGGATCCGGGTCGAGGAGACCGGCTCCCCCTCGAAGAAGACCTCCTCGACCCCGGAGGCGACGAAGCCGCACTCCGGGCCCATCCGCGTCAGGAGCGCGAGGTCTCCACGCTTGCCCCGTCCGAAGGCGAAGTGGCTGCCGAGAAATAGCTCCGACACGGCCAGCCGCTCCTGGAGCACCGACCGGACGAATTCCTCCGGCTCGATCAGAGAGAAGTCCCGCGTGAACGGGATCACGAGGAGGTTCGCAACGCCGAGCGCCTCGATCGCCTCCTCCTTCTGGTGGAGCGTCTGGAGACGCCTCGGCGCGCGGTCGGGACGAAGGACCGAGAGAGGGTGCGGCTCGAACGTGATCGCGATCGAGGGGCGGCCGGTCTCCCGGGCGCGGGCGACGACGGCTTCCAGGATGCGCCGGTGACCGAGATGAACTCCGTCGAAGTTTCCGATCGTGGCGATGCCGCCGCGGGGAAGGTCCGTCTCCCGGAGCGGGTCGCGGACGACGTGCAGGGCCGTCATCGCCGAGGGACCGTCCGGTTCAGACGATCCCGCCGACCAGGTCGTAGTCGTGTGCCTCCGAGATCCGCACGCGTACGATCTCGCCGGACGAGACGTCGCGGCCGCCGGTGTCGTTGATGAGGAGACGCCCGTCGATCTCGGGGGCCTGAGACTTCAAACGCCCCTCGAGGAGGTGCTCGGTCTCCCCGCAGGGGCCCTCGACGATCGCTTGGACGGTCCGTCCGACGAGCGCCCGGCTCTTCTTCTGCGCGATCGGCCGCTGGAGCGAAAGGAGAAAATCCCTTCGACGCTCCTTCTCCTCCGCGGGCACCCGGTCGCCCAGCGGCTCGGAGGCCGATCGCGGCTCGGGCGAATACGCGAATGCCCCGACGTTGTCGAGCTCCGCGCCGCGGACGAACTCGCACAGCTCGCGGAACTCGGCTTTTCCTTCACCGGGGAAGCCGACGATGAACGTCGTGCGGATCGCGATGTCCGGCACGATCTCGCGCATCCGGTCGACCATCGAGCGGTAGAAGCCGGGGTCCCCTCCGCGTCTCATGCCGGCCAGCACCGCGCGCGAGACGTGCTGGAGCGGGATGTCCACGTAAGGCAGGAATCGCGGTTCAGCCGCCATCAGCCGGAGCACCGATTCGTCGAGCGTTTTCGGATACGCGTAGAGGAAACGGAGCCAGGGGAAGCGGGTGCCGGCGGCGAGCGCCTCGACGAGAAGGGTCAGCCCCTTCCGCTTCAGGCCGAGATCTTCTCCGTAGCGCGTCGTGTCCTGCGAGATCAGCACGAGCTCCGAGACGCCCTGCGCTTCGATCGCGCGCGCCTCCGCGACGAGAGACTCGATCGTGCGGCTCCTCTGGCGGCCCCGCATCTGCGGGATCGTGCAGAACGTGCAGGGATTGTCGCAGCCCTCTCCCACCTTCAGGTACGCGTAGCCGCCCCGGCGCGAGAGAACGCGCGGTGCCGCCTCGTCGTAGAGCCGCGTCGCGAGCGGCTTTTCGGTGAAACGGGGAAAGGCCGCCAGACCGGCCGCGGCGGCGGGCGCCTTCTCCAGCTCGTCCAAGCCGACGAAGGCGTCCACTTCGGGAATCTCGTCGGCGAGCTCGCGGCCGTACTTCTGGACCATGCAGCCGGCGACCACGACGCGGTCGATCTCGCCCCGGCGCTTGCGTTCGACCTGCTCCAGGATTGCGTCGACCGACTCCTGCTTCGCCTTGTCGATGAACCCGCACGTGTTCACGAGCACGACGCGCGCGCGGTCATCGGGGACGATCTCGTGACCCGCGCGCTGCAGGTGCCCGAGCATGACCTCCGCGTCGACGAGGTTCTTGGCGCAACCGAGAGACACGACGCCGACAGAGGGAAGATCGGTCTTGCTCATCTCGGTTCGACCAGCCGGAGCCCGCGAAAATAGTCGCGGTAAAAACCGCGATCCCGCGTGAGGAGGCGATCCGCCTGAAGGAGCGCGTGAGCGCCGATCAGGAAGTCGGCGATCGGGCGCCGGGACGGCCGGCCGGTTCGGGTTTCGAGTCGGGCCTGCATGCGCCCCGCGCGGACGGCCGTCTCCTCCGCGATCGGGTCGAACTCCACGCCGCGATCGCGGACCCAGGCGGCGGGATCGGTCGTCTCGGTGAGTCCACGGGCGAACTCCGCGAGGACCACGTCGCAGACGACGAGCCTTCCGACCGAGCCGCACTCGTCGAGCGACTGCGCTGCCTGCCTTGCGCGGACTGAATCTTCGAGGCCGAGGTCGATCAGGACGTTCGCGTCGAGGGCGGTAATCACTTGCGGCGTCTCCGTCGAGACTTCTTCCCGCTCAGCTCTTCGTAGGACCCTCCGCGGACGTGATCGATGTACGCGTCGACCGTGTGGGGAATGCCCTTGGGCCAGCGCCAGGAGTCCTTGAGGGAGCCGATCGCATCCCAGATCGGGTGGCGCTCCCCTCTCCTCTTGCGGAGGAGAGCTCCGTCATCCCGCATCTCGAACTCGACCTCGGTCCCCGGCAGCAGGGCGTATCGCTCGCGCACCCCTTTCGGGACCGTAATCTGGCCTTTCGCAGAGATCGTACTTTTCATACTGTGATTGTAAAGAAGTAAAGCAACAAAGTAAAGATTATGGGTAGATCCGCTTCAGCGTCCGTGGATACGGGATCGCCTCGCGGAGGTGGTGCGTGCCGCACATCCAGGTGACGAACCGCTCGAGCCCCATCCCGAACCCGGAGTGCGGGAAGGTCCCGTAACGCCGCACGTCGAGGTACCACTCGTACGCCTCGCGCGGAAGCTTGTGCTCGGCGAGCCGGCGCTCGAGCAGCTCGAGATCGTGGATGCGCTGCGAGCCTCCGATGATCTCGCCATATCCCTCCGGCGCGAGCATGTCGAGGCCGAGAACGACCTCCGGATCTTCCGGGTCCGGCTGCATGTAGAACGACTTGATCGCCGTCGGGAAGCGCGAGACGATCAGCGGGCGATCGCTCCCCGCGGTGAGCGCGGTCTCCTCGTCGGCGCCCAGATCCTGGCCGAACTGGATCGGAAACCCTTCCGCGGCGAGCCGTTCGATCCCCTGGCGATAGGTGATCCGCGGGAACGGGCGTTCCACGGCCTCGAGCTTCGACGTGTCGCGCTCGAGCCGCTTCAGGTCCTCCGCCGAGCGGTCGAGCGTCCGCGCGATCAGATACGTCACGAACTCTTCCGCGAGATCGCACAGCCCATCGAACTCCAGGAACGCGACCTCGGGCTCGATCATCCAGAACTCGGTCAGGTGCCGGCGGGTCTTCGATTTTTCCGCGCGGAACGTCGGGCCGAAGCAGTAGACCTTCTGAAACGCCGCCGCCGCCGGCTCGAGATAAAGCTGCCCGGACTGCGAGAGGTAGGCCTTGTCCCCGAAATAGTCGGTCTCGAAGAGCGTCGAAGTCCCCTCCACCGACGAGCCGGTCAGGATCGGCGAATCGATGAGCGTGTAGTCGCGCTCGTAGAAGAAGTCGCGGATCCCCTGCGAGACTTCCGCGCGCACGCGCAGGACGGCATGCTGCTGCGAGGAGCGCATCCAGAGGTGGCGGTGAGACATCAGGAAGTCCACGCCGTGCTCCTTCGGCGTAATCGGGTAGTTCTCGGAAGGGCCGAGGATCCGGACGTCCGTGGCGCTCATTTCCCATCCGCCGGGCGCCCGGGGCTCCTCCCGGACGCGGCCTCGAACCGTGAGCGAGCACTCCTGGGTCGCGCGCTCCGCCTCGGCCCAGGTCTCGGGAGAGACCTCGCTCTTCGCTACCACCGTCTGGAGGTAGCCGGTCCCATCGCGGACGATCAGGAACTGGATCTTCCCGGACGAGCGGCGGTTGTACAGCCAGCCCCGAACGGTCGCCTCCGAGCCGTTTTTTTCACCGATGCGAGAGATCGCCGTCGCGTCGCTTCCGCTCATAAAAGCGCGCGATTATAAATGTCGCGGGGACAGGCCCTGCGGGCCTGCACCCGCCTCAGCGCTTTGTCGCGGGGAGAGGCCCTGCGGGCCTGCACCCGCCCGCGCGCCGCGGGAGCGCGAGCGAAGCGAGGGATCAGCGCTCGGTCGAGGCCGTTTCGCCGAGCTGAGCGCCGGTGGCGTGAGCCAGATCCTGAGCAAGCGAACGCGACGAACCGATCAGCGAACGCGCACGCGCCGCTCGAGAACGGTCCGGCCGCCGTCCTTTCCGACGAGCGTGATCTTCAAAGTGTGCGATCCCGGAGGGACGCTCGGCACGACGAACCCGAAACCGGAGCTCGCTCCGTCGGAGTAGTCCGGGTAGACCGCCGGAATGTCGGGACGCGGCCCCCCGACCGCGCCCGGCGCGCCCGGACCCAGCTCCGTCGCCACGTGAATCTCCGCGATCCCTGAGTCGTCGAGCGCCCACCCCAGTCCGAAGCTGCCGGGGGCGACTTCCGCGTTCTCCGCCGGAATGTCGATCACGCCGAACGGCGGCGCGAGCTCCGACTCGGCTAACGACGTCAGCCGCGCGAAGTCCGCCGCCGCCCGATCGCGTTCCATGGGTGTGATGCCTGTCTCGAACGGGGGCGCGGGAGCGATCCGGAAGACGAAATCGCGCGCTCCGTCGTGAGAGAAGCTTCCGAGCATCTCGAGCTTGCCCCCGGAAAGCGCCTTTCGCGTCGCCCGCGCCAGGTTCAAGCGCACTAGGTTCTCGACTTCGTGAGGGTGGAGAATCAGCACCGCGCCGTCCATCGCGCGGGCGCGGGCCCAGGCCTCGTCCGGGACCGGACGTTGCTCGAACAGGCTCTTGATCTCGTCATAATGCGGCGGAGCGAAGCCCGAATAGCCGTTGATGAGCGGCTGCCAGTGAACGGTCGACCGGAAGACGTGCTCCGCGTCGTAATCAAACCCGATGGGAAGCTCGAGGACGGCGCCCGGGATCTTCACGCCGGCGAGCCATCGGTAGACCGGCGCGGGGTGTGGATCGACCGGAGGGAAATCGATCGGCGAGGCCCGATACTCGATCGCGGTAAGCAGCAGCGCCGCGGCGACGAACGCCGCACGCTCCCCGCGGTTGCGGACGCGCCGGAGCAGGAGCGCCAGTCCCCACGCCGCGAGCACGCCGAGCGCCAGGTGGAAAAGAACCATCCCCCGCGCCGGAACCCGGATCGCTCGAAACAGGAACCCGAAGGATTGGAACAGAAACGTGTAATAGGGGGTGTATCCGCCGGCGGCGACCAGGAGGCCGGCGAATCCGACGGTGACGAAGAGTGCCGCGCGGCGGTCGAGCCGCCGGGAGCGAAGGAAGTCGGCGAGATTCGCGTATGCGAATCGTCGTGGAAAGGCCAGAAGCAGGCGCAGGAGGACGAAACCGGTCAGGAAGACGAGCGCGCGACCAGGATCGCCCAAGTTGACGGGGCCGATGCGCAGGTGGCGGACGGCGAGCCCGGCGATTCCCGCCGCAAACGCGACTACAGCCAGGCCGTCGAGAACCGTCGCGGCCCGCCGGCGCCACGTGGCGATCTCGCGTCTCGGAGCTCGCGTGGTTTCGCGCGCGCGCCGCAGGCGCGAGACCGCGTACGCCGCGAGGGCGACGGGCACGACCCCGGGGAACATCTCGGCCTCCGGTCGGGCGAATCGCTGCGTGAGCGGCGCCCAAAGCTTGTTCTGCGAACCGGCGACGAGGAGAGCCGAGGGCCGCGCGGAGTAGAACCGCATTTCGCCGATCGAGCGGCGCATTCCGTAGAGCTTCGCCGCTTTCGCGTAGGGAACGTAGAACGGAAGAACGACGACCGCGGCGACCGCGGTCGCCGTGACCGTCTGACGAATGTGCCTTCTCAACCCGGGCGCATCTCCCGTCAGTCGCTCCCACGCGAGCACGACGCCGAGAAGGATCCCCGAGAAGATCGCGTAATGGACGTTCGTGAGCGCGTTCCAGGCGAAAAACACGGCAAAGAGAAGCAAATCGCGGCGGCGGCCGCCGTCGAGCCAGCGGAGGAGAAAGAGAAGAAGGAGCGGCAGGAAGGACCCCCATTGATATTGGATGTGCGGGATCTGCGCGAGGCGCCAGGGCACGAAGGCAAAGACCATCCCGGCGAGGAGCGAAGCGGCGGAGTTGCCCGTGATCTCGCGGGCGAGCGCCCACGCCGCCATGGCGGAGAGAAACATGCCGAGCAGGAAGAGGAAGTTGTAGACGAAGAGCGTCGACGCCCCCGACGCGAAAAGCGGGAAGCCGAAGACCGCGGCGCCGAACAGGTTCTCGGAGAAGGCGAGAGCATAGCGGGCGGGATGGAAGATGTTGGCGTCGAAGAGATGGAGCGGGTCGCGGAACGTCTGGTGAAAATCCCAGTGGAAAATCCACGCGTTCAACTTGGCGTCCCAGAGGTCTCCCAAGCCGCTTCCCATCCGCGCGGTCTGGGGCCAGGTGAGAGCGACCGTTGCGACGAGGAGGAGCGCGGCGGCGAGGAGGACCTCGCGCGCCTGGAGCGGCGATGCTCCGCTGGCCCCCGGCTTTCCCTTCAAGCTTGCCGCCGCGCCGATCAACCGCGGCGGGTCTGAACGCTCCGGACCAGCATCATCGCGTTCTGCACGCGCTGCATGCGGCGCTGGCGCTTCTGCGTCGCCTCGACGTCCGTCGGGGGAGGCTGGTTGCCCCGGATCTCCCGAAGAAGCTTGTCCGCTTCCTGCGAGAACAGCGCGAAATCTCCGGCTTTGAATTGCTTGAATGTGAGTTCGCTCGCGATGATGAAGCCGTCGGCGATGTCCCGAATCATCGAGTAGGCGGAACCGCCCGTGAAAACACTCATGCCGAATAAAGCTATCAGCTCTCCAACTTCCGTCCTTCGCCCCCGGCAGCTGATAGCATTCGGCGCTCGAAAATGCCGTCCGAAGGAGTGGACTACCTGGGCTTCGACGCGCTCCTGACCGAGGAGCAGCGCCTCGTCCGCGATACGGTCCGCGGCTGGGTCGAGGACCGGGTCCTGCCGATCATCGAGGAAGCCGCCTGGGAAGGGAGGTTCCCGAAAGAGCTCGTTCCGGAGATGTCCGGCATGCACCTTTTCGGAGCGACGCTCTCGGACTACGGGCTGCCCGGTCTCGACAACGTCGCCTACGGGCTGATCATGCAGGAGCTCGAGCGCGGCGATTCCGGCCTGCGTTCGTTCGTCTCGGTGCAGTCGGCGCTCGTGATGTATCCCATTCACGCCTTCGGCTCCGCCGAACAGAAGGACCGCTGGATCCCGAAGCTCGCGTCCGCGGACGCCATCGGATGCTTCGGCCTGACCGAACCGGACTTCGGCTCCAACCCGGCCGGTATGCGGACGACCGCGCACAAGGACGGCAGCGGCTTCGTGTTGAACGGCGCAAAGGCGTGGATCACGAACGGCTCGATCGCCGACGTCGCGGTCGTCTGGGCCAAGTTGGATGGCGTGATCCGGGGCTTTCTGGTCGAGCGCGGGACACCCGGATACTCGACGTTCGAGCACAAAGGAAAGATGTCGCTGCGCGCGTCGGTGACCTCGCAGCTCGCGTTCGAGGACTGCCGTGTCCCGGCGGAAAGCGTCCTTCCGGGCGTCGAGGGTCTTCGCGGCCCGCTGTCGTGCCTGACCCAGGCCCGCTACGGGATTGCGTGGGGCGCGCTCGGCAGCGCTATGGCCACGTACCAGGCCGCGCTCGACTATGCGAAGTCGCGCAAGCAGTGGCGGGACCGGCCGATCGCGGCGCACCAGCTCGTCCAGGAGCGGATCGCGTGGATGATCTCGGAGATCACCAAGGGTCAGCTCCTCGCCTGGAAGCTCGCGAAGATGAAGGACGAGGGGACGATGAAGCCGCACCACGTCTCGATGGCGAAGCGCAACAACGTTTGGGTGGCCCGCGAGTGCGCGAAGCTCGCGCGGGAGACGCTCGGCGCGAACGGAATCGTCAACGAGTACCCGGTCTTCCGCCACCTCGCCAACATCGAGAGCGTGTACACGTACGAAGGAACGCACGACATCCACACACTCGTGATCGGTGAAGCGGTGACCGGCGTACCCGCGTACAACCCGCCGATGGAGTGAGACGCGAAGCGCGCAGCGCCGTCGCGTGTCACCCCGAGCGCAGCGGGGGATCTCGTGGCACCCCGTCGGGGTGTCATCCCGAGCGCAGCGAGGGATCTTGTAGCACCCCGTTGGGCTGTCATCCCGAGCGAAGCGAGGGATCCCTTCCTCGAGAGATTCCTCGTCGCTTCGCTCCTCGGAATGACAAGAAAGGCTAGACCCGCCAGAGATTTAATCCCGTCGCCTCGTCCCTCGTCCGCTCGATCGGCGCCTCGGCGACGAACAGCACGAACTCCAGCGTGGCCGCCGTGACCGCCGAGAAGAGATGGCCCGCGCGGGGCACGCACTGCCGGTCGGAGACGACCGCGTGCAGGTGCACGAAGACCTTTCCGTCGACCAGGCCGAGCGACCCCGACGCGGGAGCGATCTCGACCTCGCCCTCGATCTTCGTTCGGTCGTAATCTTTCCGTTCGAGATCGTAGTATCCGAGCTCGACGTCCTTCGCGGCGCCGATTCCATTCAACCACCCTCCGGATACGCCGTAACGCGTGGCGACCTCCGCGAGCGAAGAGTGGACCTCGTCGCCCGTCTCGAGCCGAATGAAAATCCGTGAGCCCTCTTTTCGCGACTTCATTGCCGGATCATCACCGAGAAACGGCCGCCGAGTCGACGTCGAAGAAACGCAGCGGCCAGGCGCTCGCCGCTCCGGCATAGTCGACGCCGATTCGGGCCGAGACGCCGATCCGCGGATGCCGCGCTCGCGGGCGCCGCAGAATGCGCAGGTCCCCGCCGGAGAGCAGGTCGCGGCCGCTCGCGTCCCCCGTGATGCCGAGCGCGCCGCAGAGCTTGCCGGGCCCCGAGAGGAGGCGCGCCGGCGCGCCGGGCCCTCCTTCGGCTGCCCTCAGGAGAACGGCCTCGGCTTGCCCGGCCCGACGCGTCACGATGTTGACGCAGTAGTGCATGCCGTACACGAAAAAGACGTACAGATGTCCGCCGTCGAAGTACATCGGAAGGACCCGCGAGGTCCGCCGGCCGCGGAACGAGTGCGCCGCGGCGTCGCCCGACCCCAGGTACGCCTCCGTCTCCACGATCCGCGCTCCGTACCATCGTCCGTGGTCGCGCCGCGCGATCCACGCGCCGACGAGATCGCGCGCGACCCGGACGGTCGTTCGCCGGTAGAAGGCACGTCCCGGTTCTTCGAGCCCGAGAGACCGCGGATCGAACCGCAGCCGGGCATCCGGCGAGGTCTTCGCTATCATCAGCCCGAGTCTATGAACATCGTGGTGACCGGCGGTGCGGGGTTCATCGGCTCCCACATGGCGGCCCGCCACCTGGCGGACGGACATCGGGTCGTCGTCGTGGACGACCTGTCGACCGGCCGGCGCGAAAAAGTACCGGAGGGAGCCCGGCTCGTCGAGGCGGACGTGGCGGAAACCGACCTCCAGCCGCTCCTTTCCGAGGAGAAGATCGACGTCGTCTCCCACCACGCGGCGCAGATCGACGTCCGCTACAGCGTTTCGGATCCGCTGGACGACGCGCGATCGAACGTCCTCGGATCGCTGAAGATCTTCGAGGCCTGCCGGCGGGCGGGAGTGCGCCGGGTGCTTTTCGCCTCGACCGGCGGCGCGCTCTACGGCGAGCCACAGGGCGGCCGGCCCGCGGCCGAGAGCCATCCGACCGATCCGGTCTCACCTTACGGCTGCGCGAAGCTTTCGATCGAAAAGTACCTCCATTACTACCGGGTCATCCACGACTTCCAGGTCCAGGTCCTGCGCTATGCAAACGTCTACGGGCCGGGGCAGAACGGCATGGGCGAGGCGGGTGTCGTCGCGATCTTCGCCGAGGCGATTCTCGCCGGGAAGACCCCGACGATCCGAGGCGACGGAGAGCAGACACGGGATTACGTTTTCGTCGGCGACGTCGTCGAGAGCGCGGCCCGCGCGCTCGCGGCGGGAAAAAGCGGCACCTGGAACGTCGGAACCGGAGTCGAGACTTCCGTCAACCGCTTGTTCGAACTGCTCGCCCGGGCGCTCGGGTATGCGGGACCGCCGCAGTACGCGCCTCTCGCGCCCGGGGAGCAGCGGCGGAGCGTGCTCGATGGGTCGGCGGCTCGTCGGGATCTGGGCGTTCCCTCCTGGACGCCGTTCGAAAAGGGAATCGAGATCACCGCGGACGCTTTCCGGCGCGAGCGGCGGCCCTCCGCCTAGCGATCTTCGAGGACGGCGGCCCGATAGACGAGTTCGGCCGCGACGACGTCTTCGACGGCGACCCCGACCGTTTTGAACAGGGTGATCTCTTCGGGCGAGGAGCGCCCGGCCGCCGCGCCCAGGATCACCTCGCCGATCTCGGCGTCGATCCGGCCGGCGGCGATCACGTCGCCGGACTCCTTCGCCGCCGCCTCGCGCTGCTCGACGAAAATGCGCGCCCGCGAGAGAACGGAGTCGTCGAGCTCGCGCCAGTCGGGCCGGGACGCGCCCACGGCGTTGACGTGCATCCCGGGCGACAGCCATTCGCCGCGAAGGACCGGCGTCTTCGAGGTCGTCGCGACGACGACGACGTGCGCGCCGCGGACCGCATCTTCCGCGGACGCCGCCGCCCGCGCTCCGTACCGCGCGGCGAACTCTCCGGCCCGGTGGGGACTCCAGACCCGCACCTCGGACAGCCTCCGCACGAGCCGGAGGGCTTCTAAGTGACTGCGAGCCTGGACGCCGGACCCCAGGATCGCGAGAACGCAAGCGTCCCGCCGCGCGAGCGCCTCGGTCGCGACCGCCGAGACCGCGGCCGTCCGCATCTCGGTGATCAGGCGGCCGTCCATCGTGACGAGCGGCTCGCCCGTCTCCGGGCGGAAGAGAACGATCGTCGCGTGATGCGTATGGACGTCCCGGTTGTTCGGAAAGAAGGTCACGAGCTTGGCGCCGAGGGCGCTCCCCGCGAAGGCCGGCATGACGGCCAGGAAACCGTGGAAGTCCGCGACCGGAACGACGGTGCGCAGCGGTTGAATGACCCGCCCCGCCGAGAGGTCCGCGAGCGCCCGCTCCATGGCCGGGACGAGCCTGTCCATGGAGAGCAGCCGCCGGACGTCCTCCTCGTCGAGTCGCAACGTCAGCCGGCGGGTTTTGCCTGGGACTCGTCCGAAACCGGAGAGGCGTCTCCGGCGCGATGTACGCGCTTCACCACAACGACTGTCCGATCGTCTTCGGGAGCCCGTACCTTCACGTACTCTCCCACTTTTGCGATGAGAGCCCGCACGATCTCGTCGGATGGCTTGTCACGCAGCGCCTGGAATGCTTTCTTCAGGCGCTCCTCTCCGAACTCCCGTCCCTTCGGGTCGCACGCCTCGGTCATTCCGTCGGTGTAGAGGAGAAGGGCATCTCCCGGCTCCATCGAGAGAAACCCGCGGCTGTAGCTCGCAGTGGCCGATGGCCCGAGCACGAGGCCGGTCTGCTTGAGCGTCGTGACGCCCCGGGCGTGGAAGTGGAACGGCGGTGGGTGTCCCGCGTTGACGTAGATGAAGTTTCCTTCCTCCTCGATCTCGCCGTAAAAGAGCGAGACGAACTTCGTCGTCATCCGCGACTGGTTGATGATCCGGTTCAGACGCTCGACGGTCCGCACGATCTTAAAGTCGCGGGCGACGCCCATCCGCAGGCCGGTGTAGACGTCGCGGACCTGGAGAGCGGCGGGCAGACCATGCCCGGAGGCGTCGGCGATCGCGATCCCGTGAATGCGCTCGGTTACCGGGATGAAATCGAAGAAGTCTCCCCCCACGATCTCCGCCGGTACCGTGAAGCCGGCGATGTCGAAGTCGCCGCGCCTCGGAGAGCGCCGCGGCAGAATGGACATCTGGATTTCCCGCGCTTCGTTCAGGACGGAGACGAAGCGCTCCTCGCGCAGCTTGAGGTCGACGGCGTGGCGAAGGATCCCGAGCGAAGCCATCAGGTCATCGTTCTCCGCTGCGGGGTCGACCGAGAACGAAAGGATGTACTGGTCGTCGCCGACCGCGATCGCCGCGAAGCGCTCGACGCCGAGCCGTCTCTCGAACTCCGGATCGACGCCCGGTGCGGTCAGGTCGAGCAGCACGACGCCCTCGTCGATGACCTGCTGGACCGGCGGGTAGGCGTCCGGCACGAAGATCCCGGTCGCAGCGATGGAGCCGCCGAAGACCCTCGTCAGCTCGTAGCCTCCGTCGCGCCGCTCGTAGAGCCGGCCGCCGCGGACCCCCAGCTCTCCCTGGAAGTTCTCGATGACGGCGCTCGCCGTTTCGGCGATCGTCGAAGAGGCATCGGAGGAGCGCTGGATGGCCTGGAGCGCCTTCTCGACCTTGCGGAAAAGGGACTTGTGCGGGTCCATGGAAAACGCGCGATTCTATCGCGCGCGCGATCGGCGATCCGGCGTCTGGAAGTCTAGGCGGGAGCGCCGGAAAGGCGGGAGAGCGCGGCGGCGCGATCGTTCGGGCCGTCGTCACGGATCTTGCCGTCGAGCAGCCGGACGATGCGCCTCGCGTGCGCGGCGATGTCCTCCTCGTGGGTCACGAGCACGATCGTGTTGCCTTTCGCGTTCAACACGTCGAAGAGCCCCATGATCTCCGCTCCGGTCGCCGAGTCGAGATTTCCGGTGGGTTCGTCGGCGAGCAGGATGCTCGGATCGTTGATGAGCGCGCGGGCGACGGCGACGCGTTGGCGCTGGCCTCCCGAAAGCTCGCTCGGATGATGGGTCATCCGATCGGCGAGCCCGACCGATTCGAGGGCCTTGACCGCCCGCTCCTTTCGCTCCTTCCTCCCGAGCCCGGAATAGACGAGCGGAAGCTCGACCTGTTGGAGCGCGGTCGTGCGTGGGAGGAGGTTGAACGTCTGGAACACGAAGCCGATCTCCTGGTTTCGGATGGCGGCGAGCTCGTCGTCGGACATCCGAGCCACCTCACGGCCGTTCAGGACGTACGACCCGGACGTGGGCGTGTCGAGGCACCCGATCAAGTTCATCAGCGTGGATTTCCCGGATCCGGAGGGTCCCATGATCGCAACGTATTCTCCGCGGTCCACCTGCAGCGAGACCCCGTCCAAGGCGCGGACCCTCTGCGCCCCCATCTCGTAGACCTTCGTGATGTCGCGAATGTCGATCAGCATCCTGGTTCCGACCTTTATACGATTTTCCGCCTGCCGGGTTCGAGGCGAAGGCTAGTGAAAGATCGCCGTCCAGCCCGCTTTGCAGAGCACGAGGAGGCCCCAGAGCGCTCCGATCAGGGTGGCCGCTTTTTTTCGGGTGACTTTCGCGGCGGCGGCGAAGCCGATGACGAGGAGTGCCAGCACCCAGAGGGAGAACACGTCGAGCGAGGAAAGGAGCGAGTGGAGGACGGGATTCGAGTGCCGGTCGACGAGGAAGCCCGGATTCGAGTGCGTCAGGTCAGGAAGATCGGCGGGGTTCACGAGATCCAATCGGCTGACGAAGAAGATCAGAAGCATCGAGGCGCCGATCGCGGGTAAGAGAGCGTGGCTCGTGACGCCGAAGGCCTGGCGAAACTTCAGGTCCCATCCGAACGCTTTGAAGGAGATCCAGAAGACTGTCGAGAGCACGAGGGCGATCACCGTGCTCGCGAGCGCCGCCCAGACGTAACCGAGGCCGGCGAACTTCTTCTGCGTGGCGACGATCTGCTCGATCCGGTCTTCCGGAATGGTTTGCCCGCGGGCGACCATCTTCTCGCGGAGCGCGGACTCGAAGTCGAGGCGCGGCAGAATTGCCGCAGTCGCCGCGATCGAGAGCACCGCCGAGACGACGAGCGGCAGGACCCACCCCGGCCGGCGCGCGATGGACTCGAACGTCGGCCCGGGCGAAGCGAAGACCCCCGCAACCCTCGCGAGTGGAGATTCCTCGGCGGGCGGGACGAGATCTGGAGAGGGCACGCAAGTCTCCACCATTCGGCCGGAGCTCTCTAATACCCCGGGGGGGGCGGCGTCGGCGGCAGCGGGCGCAGCCTCAGGCTCTCCGGCGACGGAGGATGGAAGTCCGGCAGATCCTCGATCCGGATTCCCTTCCACTCGAGGATGTCGGCGACGGCGTAGTGGTAGGCGGACAGGGCCTTGCGATACACGGCGAGCGCCTGGAGCTCGTTGGTCCGCGCGACCGAAAGGTCGTTCGTGATCTGGAGAACCTGGAACGAGGTGGTCATTCCGTTCTCGTACTTCTTGCGCTCGGCGTCCAGGTTGCGCTCGGCGAGCTCCCGCGACTTCAGAGCGGCCGCGATCGAGCGGCGGGACGTTTCGATGTCGCGGGCGGCCGTCCGCACCTCGAGGAGAACGTTCTGCTCGAGCGCGTTCAAGCCCGCCTTCCCCGCCTCCCAGGTGTAGAGGGCGGCGCCCCGCTGTCCCCGCGCACGACGGTTCAGGATCGGGTAGGAGAACTGCAGGCCGATCGACCAGTTCTTGAACTCCCGGTCGATGATCTGCTGGAACGCGTCGCCGACGTTGCCCGTCGTCCGGGAGATGACGTTGCCGAGGTTGTCCCGGATCGTCGTCGTGCCGCCCAGGCCGCTGTAGCCGTAGCTCCCGATCAGGTCCAGGGCCGGCCGGGTCTGGTTGCGCCAGTACTCGTAACGGATCCGGTTGGAATCCACGTTGTACTGCGTGGCGAGAATCTCGGGGCGCCGCTCGAGCGCGCTCTTGATTCCTTCGTTGACCGGTACGGAGGTCGGCTCCGCGCGCACTTCGTCGGTGGGAACGATCGCGATGACGTACTTCGCCGGGTCGAAATTCAACAACCTTTTCAACCGGTCCTGAGCGTCACCGATCAGGCCTTCCGCGATGATGATGTCCTGTTCTGCCTTTGCGATTCCAACCTCGGTCTGCACGATGTCGATGGGAGCGAGCGAGCCCACGTCGATCTTGATCTTCGTGATCCGGTTCAGGTCGGCGGCGAGACTGCGGGCTTCTTTCTTCACCTCCAGGTTCTTGAGCGCGTACACGAGGTCCCAGTACGCCTGCTCGACCGCGTTGACGGTCCCCTGGACGCTCCGGACGAAGGTCTGGTACGAGGCGTCCCGGTCGTTGCGGGACGCGCGGATGAGCCAGGTCGTCGTATCGCGGCCGAAATTGCGGAGAAGCGGCTGAGTCAACGACAGCGTCAGTCCGGACGTGTAGGACGGGTTGACGAAGAAGAACGTCGAGTTCGTCGCCGTGCGGTTTACGGAGAACCCCAGAGAAAAGGTGCCGCCCGTGGGCGCGAGCTGGGTCACGCGCGACGAAAAGTCGGTCGTATCGCTCTGGTTCACCTCCGCGCCGGAGAGCTGCGAAGCGGCGGGCTGCTCGGCATGGGAGCGGACGAGAGACGCCTCCGCGAGCGGGTCGAAGATCCCCATGTTCGAGAAAAGAACGTACCGGGAGGCCTCGGCGGTATAGACCGAGACGTTCAAGTCCTGGTTGTTCGCCACGGCCAGAGACACCGCCTCGGCGAGCGAGAGGCGCATCCCTTCGGCGCCCGCTTCGGGCAGAGCGCGCGGGGTCCGCGCTCCCGGCCGCGCGGAAATGGCTGCCGCGTTCTGGGCAATCGCAGGGAGGGATAGACCGAGCACTCCCGCCGCCAGGAGGACGGCGCGGGCGGCCCGGACTCTCGGGAACCTCTTCATTCCGTTACTCCTTCGTCACCCTAACTACGCACTCCGGGCGGGAATGTTTTTCATTACTCTCGCCGGAAATTGCCCACCGGAAAAGACGGCGAATGATAGCTCGATTTCGGCGGAGCGATCAGCGCGAGCCGGGCACGAGCTCTCCCGGAAAGAAACAGGCGACCATTCGACCCTCGAACGAAGGGGCGAGCGGCGGCGCCTCGAGCCGACATCGAGGACGCGCGATCGGACAGCGCGGATGGAATGCGCAGCCGGTCGGCGGAGAGGCCGGCGACGGCGGCTCGCCGGAGAGCGCGATCCGCGCGCGGCGAAGCGCGGGATCGGTCTCGGGCGCGGCCGAGAGAAGCGCGGCCGTGTAGGGGTGGAGAGGCCGCGCGACGATCGCCGCCGCGCTTCCCTCTTCGACGATCCGGCCGAGGTACATGACTGCGATGCGATCGGACACCCGCGAGACCACGGCGAGGTCGTGTGAGATGAAGAGGTACGACAGGTGGCTCTTCTCGCGGAGCTCGGCCAAGAGATTCAACACCTGCGCCGCCACCGAGACGTCGAGCGAGGAGACCGGCTCGTCGCAGACGACGAACTTGGGACGCGTCGCGAGGGCCCGCGCGATCGCGACACGCTGGCGCTGACCGCCAGAGATCTCGGACGGAAAGCGCCGGGCGGTTTCGGCCGAGAGCCCGACCTCCTCCAGAAGCGAGACGACCCGCTCCCGGAGATCGCGGCCGCGGGCGAGACCCTGCACGGAGAGAGGCTCCGCGACCTGCGCGCCGCAGGTCATGCGGGGATTCAACGACGTCTGCGGATCCTGGAACACGATCTGGAGGTCGCGGCGGCGGCGCCTCAATTCCCTGCCGGAGAGAGCCAGCCAGTCGTCGCCTTCGAACAACACGCGTCCTCCGGTGGGTTCCTCGAGCCGGAGCACGAGTCGGCCGGTGGTGCTCTTTCCGCTGCCCGACTCCCCGACGAGGCCGAGAGTTTCGCCGCGCAGGACGTCGAAGGACACGCCGTCGACGGCGGCGAAACTTTGGCCGTGCCCGAACACGCCCGCCCGGAGCGCGTAGCGCTTCGTGAGATCCCGCGCCGAAACAAGCGGCGCTTCCGACTCGCGTCTCACGATCGGAGACGCGGGTCGTAGAGAAAACAGCGGGCTGTGCTCTCTCCCGCCGGATAGAGCGCGGGCTCCTCGAGGTCACAGGGGTCGAATCGCTCCGGACATCGGGGCGCAAAGGAGCACATCCGGGCCGGACGCGAGGCCAGATCCGGGACGACCCCGGAGATCGCGTCGAAACGCCGGGAAGCGCTCGAGGTCCGGACCGAAAGGCGGGGCAGCGACGCGAGGAGCCCGCGGGTGTACGGATGTCGCGGCGCCCGGAAGAGATCGGCGGCCGTCGATTCCTCGACGACCCGCCCGGCGTACATCACGATCACGCGGTCGGCGTGCGTCGCGACGGTTCCCAGGTCGTGCGTGATGAGAAGAAGAGCGAGCCCCCGATCCAGCCGGAGACGGTCGAGGAGCTCTAAGACCTGCGCGGCGACGGTCGCATCGAGTGCCGTCGTCGGCTCGTCGGCCACCAGGACCGCGGGGTCCGACGCGAGCGCCATGGCGAGAAAAGCGCGCTGCTTCAGTCCACCCGAGAGGCGGTGCGGATACTCGGTCATCCCCCTCTGCGGATCGGGGAAGCCCGTCTCGCGAAGGCGTTCGATCGCGATCCGGCGGGCTTCGGAACGGCCGACCTTGCGATGCGCCCGGACCGCTTCCACGATCTGCGCGCCCACCGTCACGACCGGATCGAAGGCGCTCGCCGGCTCCTGGAACACGAGGGAGATCTGCCGGCCGCGCACGCACCGCCACTCTTCCGCGCTCGCACCCACGAGCTCGTGCCCGCCGACGCGAATCGAGCCGGATACGCGAGCGCTATCCGGACCGAGCCCGAGTAGCGCACGCGCGAGCAGGGTTTTTCCGCAGCCACTCTCCCCGACGACGGCGACCGACTCCCCGGCTGCGAGATCGAAGTCGACGCCGTTCACCGCCGGCGCCAGGCGTCCACCGATCGAGACTTCGACACGGAGGTCCCGCACCTGGAGAAGAGAGGCCTCTCTCGACTTCGGGTTCGGAATCAGTGGACCGACTCGCGCGAGTTCTTTCTCGCTTCCTCGAGGTCGCGCACGCGCTCGACGACGTCCCGGTAGTTCGTGTTCATGCCGTAGACCTCCAGAAACGTCGTGTACGCGAGGTTCACGTCGCCCATGTCCTGGTAAACCGTACCCAGGTCGTACAGGAGCCCGGCGGTCTCGTTCTCGCGGATCCCGGGCGTCGCGAGCCCTTTTCCGTACCACTTGATCGCCAGCTGGGGCATTCCCTTTTCGAGGAAGCAGAGCCCGAGAAGGCTGCAGCACTCGACCGTCAGGGCGGGAGCCTTGCTCGCCAGCTGAAACTCGCCGATCGCCTCGTCTAAAAGTCCCATCTCCTTGTACGCGATCCCGAGGTTGTAGTGCGTCTCGTAGTCCTCCGCCGAGAGCTGCTGCTCGACGCCCTTGCGGAACTCCCGGAAGATTTCCTGAAGCGACGCCTCGTCCTGCGTCCCCGCAAGGTCCGGCGCGACCGGTGGAGTCGCCTCTTCGGCCAGCTCTCTTTCGAGCTCCTCGGCGAGGTTGAAGAACTGTTGCTCGTCGGCGAAAAGATTCTCGTCTTCCACCGCGGGCGGCGGCGGCGCCGATGGCCGCGCAGGCTCTGCCGCGGCGCGTTGCATCTTCTCCTCGATCAACGATCGCAGCTCGGGCGCGAGGAGGCCGAACCCGGTGTCGCCGGGACCATGCGGCGTCAGGCGGGCGCTCGACGCGTCCACCCAGAGCGAGGGGGGCTGCGGCAGTGACGACAGCTCTCCCGATTCGGCGAAGGAATCGAACGCGACGGGCTGGGAGATCGACTGCGGCGCGGGAGCCGGAAGGACGTCGAACTCGTCGAACACCACTTCGAACCCGGGCGCCTCCGGGGCAGCGACCGGCCGGCCCGGAACCGGCCTCGTCGATTCCGGCCGCACGCCGGGCGAGAGGCCGAGCCGCGCGACGAGGAGTGCGGCAAGACTCTCCCGTCCCTGCCGCCGATATGCGTCCGCGAGCGCCTCGGCTTCGCGGGAGGCCGCGGGATTGCCGATCTCGACCATCAACTCGACGAGACGTTCCCGGACGGAGAGGTCCCCCGGCTGGCGGCGAGAGAGCGCAAGCAGACGCTCGATCGCCCGGTCCTTCAGCCCGTATCGAGAGAGGACTTCGGCTTCTTGGAGCGCTGCCTGCGCGCCGTCGGCGTGGATCGCTTCGGCGGAACCCGGAGGAGACGCGGCCCCGGGGGGCGGCGCCGGCGCGATCTCAGCGAGCCGCGCGAGCGCTTCGGCGTGAGCCGGGTCGGCGACGAGGATTCGACGGTAGTGTTGGGACGCGGAGGAAGCGTCGCCCCGCGCTTCGGCCTCCCGCGCGAGGGTCAGCCGCACCGCGATGGACTCGGCCGCATCTCCCTCGGCCTCGGAGAGCTCGGCCATCTTTTCGAGGGTTTCCCGATGCCTGGGAAACCGCTCCAGGATCGGGCGGAGGTGGCCGACAGCGCGCTCGAAGTCTCTCTCGGAAGCCGCGATGTCCACAATCGGCGCAATGGCCTCGAACGCCGAATCGGGCGTCGCTTCGTCGAGCCGGATCCGAGACAGGAGAGCACGGGCAGCCTCGTTGTCGGGCTCGAGATCGAGCGCCTCTTCGGCCGCGGCCGCCGCCGCGGTTCGATCGCCCCGGGCGACGTGCGCTTCGCACAGCAGGATTCGGGTCTCCGCCGTGCGGGGAGCGGCGGAGAGCGCCGCGATCGCCGAGGCGACGTCGTTTGCCGCGAGGTAGGAGCGGATGATCTGGATTCGCGCGGCGGAGTCGTTCGGGTCGAGATCGAGCGCCTTGCGGAAGAAGGTCATCGCTTCTTCCTGGGCGCCGCGCCGCTGAAGCATCCCCGCGATCGCGTCGTAACGAGCGACGGCCTCGGCCGTCTGACCCGCGATGCGCTGCAGGTCCGCGAGACGAGCCTGGATCTTCAGGTCCGTCGGGTCCAGGGCCGCCATGCTCGACAAGGCGCCGATCGCGCCCTTCAAATCGTTCTTCTTCAGCCACTGCTCGGCGAGGATCAGGTAGTGGCTTCGGGCATCCTGTGTCAGGCCCTGCCTCGTGTAGAGACCGGCGAGCCGTTCGTACACATCGAGCCGGGTGGGATCGATCTTGTTGATCTTCTTGTAGATCGCGATTGCCTTCAGGAAGAAACCGTCGGCGGAGTAGGAGTCGGCGATCCTGGCGAAGTGGCCGATCGCGTCGGCGGGACGGCCCATCCGCACGCAGAGGTCCCCCGCCTTGTTCAGGGCGAAGGCGTCCTTCGGATTGTCGTCGAGGAGGCGCAGATAGTCCTTCAGCGCCTGGTCGAGCCTTCCCCGCGACAGGTGCTTCTCGGCGGATTGGACGATCCGGTCGCGCGTACCGGACATTGGCTCGGAGATTTTAACCGGTGCGGTGGATTTTGCCGGCGCGGGGACGGCGGGAAGAGGGAATCAAAGGCTCGGGCTCGCCCGATCCCGGCACCACTCCGTGGTAGCTCAGTCGGTGCTCCGGACAGGGGCCGTGGATCGAGAGGGCGTGCCAGTGCTCCGCAGTCCCATACCCCTTGTGGTGCTCGAAACCGTACGCGGGAAATCTCCGGGCAAGGTCGTTCAAAATCCTGTCTCGCGCGACCTTCGCCACGATCGAAGCGGCGGCCACCGAGGAGCAAAGGGCGTCGCCGTGCACGATCGGAAGCTGCGGGAGCCGAATGCCCGGAAGCGAGACCGCGTCGAGCAGCAGCGCCTCCGGCTGCGGATCGAGCGCGAGGATCGCCAGTCGCATCGCCGCGAGGCTCGCGCGCAGGATGTCGCGCAGGTCGATCTCCGCCGCGCTGACGACACCCACGGCGACCGCGATCGCATGGTTTCGGATCGCTGCGTCGAGCCGTTCCCGACAGGGAGCGTCGAGGCGCTTGGAGTCGTCGAGCCCGACGAGAAGGCAGCCGGCCGGGAGAATGACTGCGGCCGCCACGACCGGCCCGGCGAGCGCGCCGCGCCCTGCTTCATCGACGCCCGCCACCCGAACATAGCCGCGGCGGTGAAGCTCCTTCTCGGCTTTCGCGAGCTCCCGCAGGCGGCCGAGCTCCGCGAAGAGGGTCGACAGCGGGTCCGACTTCATCGCCCGGGAATCTAATCAGTACGCTTTTCGCCGATCCGCGCGGCTTTGCCCTTGCGTTCGCGCAGGTAGTAGAGCTTGGCGCGTCGGACGGCGCCCCTGCGGTCCACCTCGATCTTGTCGATGACGGGCGAGTGCAGCGGGAAGACTCTCTCGACGCCGATTCCGCTCGAGATCTTCCGCACCGCGAACGTCTCGCGCGCGCCGCCGCCCCGACGGGCGATCACGACTCCGGCAAAGATCTGAATCCGTTCTTTTTCGCCCTCGCGAACTTTCACGTGCACTCTCACCGAGTCGCCGGGAGAAAAGTCGGGCAGATCCTTCCGCAGGAAAGGCTTTTCCACGTCCAGCAGCATGTCGGTCATAGGAACCTCTTTCGAAACTCCGGCTTCAAAGCCAGGGGACAGCGGGATCGCGAATTATACAGGACTCACTCCTCCCCTTCTCCCGGCTCCTCGGGTCGCCGCTCCAGGAGATCGGGGCGACGCTCGCGGGTCCGAGCGAGAGCGCGGGCCCGCCGCCAGCGGAGGATCCTCGCATGGTCGCCCGACACGAGCGGCTCGGGTACGGTGAGGCCCCGGAACTCCCTCGGGCGCGTGTAGTGCGGATGGTCGAGCCGATCGCTCGCGAAGGACTCGTTCTCGACCGACTCCGCGGATCCGACTACGCCCGGCACGAGGCGCGAAATCGCCTCCGTGACTGCGAGAGCCGCGGCCTCGCCTCCGGGCAGAACGAAGTCGCCCAGAGAAATCTCTTCGTCGAAGAGTCCGAGGTCACGCGCCCTCTCGTCGATCCCTTCGTAGCGGCCACAGACGAGGAGAATCCGTTCGCGCGCCGCGAGCTCCTCGACCGCTCTCTGGTCGAGTCTCCGGGCATCCGGGGACAACAGGACCGTCCACGCCCTCGGTAATCCTTCCGCTCTTTGGCGCGCTTCGATCGCGGCGGCGAGCACGGGCGCCATCATCACCATTCCGGCTCCGCCGCCGTACGGTTCGTCGTCGACCTTGCGGTGCCGGCCTTCTGCGAACGTCCGGAGGTCGGTGACGATCACCTCGAGGCGGCCGGCGCCGATCGCCTTCCCGAGCAGGCTTTCGCCGAGGGGCGAGAGGAAGTAGTTCGGAAAGATCGTGAGGATCTCGATCTTCATGGCATCAGAGTTCCATCAGTCCCTCGGGAGGATCGAGAACGATTCGCTTCTCCTCGCGTTCGACGGAGACGACGATCGGCCGCACGAACGGAACCGGGACCGGTTCGGCGCGTCCCGTGTCGACGAAGAGCATCGCGCCGCCCGCCGTTTGAATCAGCTCCTGCGCCCTTCCGAGAACGCGCCCCGCCCGATCCTCGCAGCGCCAGCCCTCGACCTCGTGGCCGTAGTAGAAGTCTTCGGGGGGCGGGATCGCATCTTCCTCCGGAATCCAGAGCTCTCCCCCGGCGAGCGAGCGGGCGGCCGCCGCCCCATCGACTCCCTCGAACCGGATCAGGATTCGCGCGCCATGGGGACGCGCGGTGACGACCGAGACGGCATGCTCGACCTCTTCCCGGCGCCAAAGGAAGCGCGCGCCCGCCGTGAACCGCTCAGGAAAGTCGGTCGCGGGCTCGACGGACACCTCGCCGGAGATTCCGTGGGGCCGCCGGACGATTCCGACGAGGATCATCGAGCGGGAGCCGTCAGCCGACCCGGGACGCCCCGGCCCGCGGCTCACGGGTGACGGCTCACCCGATCAGTCCCGCACCCGCACCGTGACGCGCTTTCCCCGGGCGGCCGCGGCGGCGCCCACGAACGCTCGGATCGCACGAACGGTTCGGCCGTCACGGCCGATCAGGCGCCCGCGTTCCGGCTCCGGCACGGAAATCTCGTAGACGAGCGTGTGCCCTTCCACACCCTCGGTGACGCGCGCGTCGTCCGGGCGGTCGGAGAGACGCCGGACGATTGTCTCGATCAGGCGCCGCATACGGCCCGCGGAAGGGTCACGACGCCTTGCCCTCCGGCTCCTTGCGGGCGAGGAGTGATTGAACGGTCGGCGAGACGTTCGCGCCCCGGCCGATCCAGTACCGCGCGCGCTCCCGGTCGAACGAGATGACGGTCGGCTCGCGCTTCGGGTCGTACGCGCCGAGCTCTTCGAGCACCTCGGCGCGGGCGGTGGATCGGGAGTCCGAGACCACGATCCGGTAGTGCGGACGATTGCGGGCACCCATGCGCCGCAGTCGGATTTTCAGCATGACGTTTTCCTTTCAGCGAATCGAAGCGGGGTCGAGAAGCCCGGGGAAACCTGTGCAAGCGGCCCGATGACGGGCTTCTCTTCCCCCGGCGCCGTGGGCGATCCCCGGCGCGCGGACATTCTACGTCAGCCCCGGGGGGCCGGCAGAGGCAGGCGCGACAGGTCGAGCCCGCGAACCCCCTTGCGGGCCGCCTTCATCAGTTTTCGCATCTGCAGGTACTGCTTGAGCAGGCGGTTGATCTCCGACACCGTCGTCCCCGAGCCGGAGGCGACCCGCTTCTTGCGGCTCCCGTTCAAGACCTGCGGGTAACGCCGCTCCTCGGGCGTCATCGAGTCGATGATCGCCGCGATACGCAGGAGGGACTTCTCGTCGACCGCGTCGGCAGAGGCGAGGCTCCGGAACGCTCCCCCCTTCGGCAGCAGATCGAGGAGTCCGGAAACCGGCCCCATCTTCTTCATCGACCGCAGCTGATCCCGGAGATCCTCGAGCGTGAAATCGCCCGCCGCGGCGCGGTCCGCCATCTTCTCCGCCGCGGAGGCGTCCACCTGCGCCTCGACCTTCTCGATCAGGGTCAGGACGTCTCCGAGACCGAGAATCCGCGAGGCCATCCGGTCGGGGTGGAACGGCTCGAAGTCCTGCGGCTTCTCTCCGACGCCGACGAACTTGATCGGCTTCCCGACGGTCGTGACCACGGAAAGCGCCGCGCCGCCGCGCGCGTCGCCGTCCGCTTTCGTGAAGACGATCCCGGTGAGCGGCAGAGCCTCCGCGAAACCGGCAGCGGATCGCACCGCGTCCTGGCCCGTCATGGCGTCCGCCACGAAGAGGATTTCTCCCGGGTGGACCGCCTCGGTCACCGCGCGAACCTCGTCCATGAGGTCGGAGTCGAGATGGAGCCGGCCGGCCGTGTCGAGGATCACGGTGTCGCGTCCGGTCAGTCGCGCCTCTGTCACTCCTTCGCGCGCGACGGCGACAGCGTCGCGGCCCTCGCCCGGCTCGAAAACGGGAATCCCGATCTGGCGCCCGAGCGTCTTCAACTGCGAGACCGCCGCCGGACGGGACAGATCGGCCGCGACGAGAAGCGGATAGCGCCCGCGCCCTTTGAGGTAGAGCGCGAGCTTGCCCGCCGACGTCGTCTTGCCGGAGCCCTGGAGACCGACAATCTCGATGATCGCGGGACGTCCTTCCAGGAGGAGATCCTCCTTCTGGCCGCCCAGGAGGAGGACGAGCTCGTCACGGACGATCCTTGTCACTTCCTGAGCCGGCGAAAGCTGCTGCATCACCTTCGCCCCGACGGCTTTCTCGCGAACGCGCGCGGTGAAACCCCGCACCACGGTGAGTGCCACGTCCGCCTCGAGGAGAGACAGGCGGATCTGCCGGAGCGCCGAGTCGAGGTGGTACTCGGTCAGGTGCCCTTCGCCCTTCAGCTCCTTGAAGACTCCCTGAATTCGATCTCCCAGTGATTCGAACACGCGGCCTCCGGTGAAAGGGCCGAAGGATACCGGCCCGGACGAAAGCGCGCAACGCGTGGGCAGGACGGGGTTTCCCGCTTGACAGACTCCCTCGTTGGGATATCATGCGCTCGCTTTTCCCGCTGGTTTCGAGGCGGTTTCGCAAGAAAAAGTTCGCCAGTAACGAGAAGGAGAGAGGGAGATGAAGAAGTTCCTGACCCTGGTCTTCGCAGCCGTTTTCGGAACGGTGCTCCTCACCGGTTGCACCAAGAAGGAGGAGACAACCACAACGACCGAGACCTCGACGACCGAGGCGCCGGCCGTGGTCGAGGAAACGTCCACAACCATGACGGCGACCACCATGACCGGGACGCCCGCCGCGACGACGACCACCGAGACCACCACCACGATGACGACGACGACGACCACGAATACTCCGTAACTCTTCTTTTTCGTCTTGTCGGAGGCCCCCGGGATCGGGGGCCTTTCGCTTTGGAGGAAGTTCGAGAGCGGCCGGAGCTTTCGAGCCGTCCTGCCGCTACACTCAACCCGGGTGCTGCCTCTCTGGGGAGAAGCTCTTCTCGCATTCGTCGCGATCGCAGCCGGTGTCCTCGCGTGGCAGGCCCGTTCGCGCGAGCGCGCCCTGGCGGACCGCCTCGCTGCCCGTGAGCGAGGCGGTCACTTCCTCGGTGAGTCTCCCGAGCCCGCCGAAATCCTGAAGCACGCGTATACCGCGGCGGCGGCGATCCTCCCGGTGACCTGCTTCGATCTCTACCGCATCGATCCGGAGGGCAAGGTCGACGAGGTCTGGAAACTGACGCGGAACGACTCCGGAGAGCTCGAGCCCGCGCTCGACCCGGCGAGCCGGTTCCTCGCAACGCCGATCGACGCGCGGCGGGTGCGCGATCTTTCGGTGACCGAGACGGATCGCTCGTTCGCGCCGCGCGACCTCCTGGCGGGCGACCCGGTCCGACGCCTTCGACTCCCGCTCTTCTCCGGCGACCGGTTGGTCGCTCACCTCGATCTCGCCAGCCCCGAGCCGATCGACGAGGCGAAAAAGAGTGAGATCCGGGCGCTCCTGGGCCCGCTCACGGCCTCTCTGCACGCCTCCCGCAACTGGAGGGTAGCGGTGACCGACGAGCTCTCCGGGCTCGCCTCGCGCCGCTATTTCGAAGCGCGGCTGGCGGAGGAGTGGGCCCGGCGCGACCGGTACGAGACGCCGCTCTCCATCGCCTGCTTCGATCTCGACCGTTTCAAGACGGTCAACGACACCCTCGGACATGCCGCGGGCGACCTGGTCCTGCGCCGGTTCGGCACGATCATCGGTGGCGTCGTGCGCGCGAGCGACCTCGCCTGCCGGTTCGGCGGGGAGGAGTTCGCGATGCTGTTTCCGAACACAGCGGCGGCCTCCGCCCGGATCGTCGTGGAGCGAATCCGCCGGGCGCTCGAGCGCGCGCGTTTCGAGATGGACGGCCGCGACTTCTGGGTGACCGTATCGGCGGGCGTCGCGTACGCGACGGCGACGGAAGGACTCGATCCGGGCAAGCTCCTCGCGCGCGCGGACCAGGCTCTCTACGCGGCGAAGGCCGGCGGCCGCAACCGCGTGCGCATCTGGACGGAGCGCGTGGGGCGCGACGCGACCGCGGCTCCGGCGGATCGTTCGGAGGGACCGTGAACGGGGAGGACGGCGTCGAGCGGCTGCTCGAAGAGATGATCTCGGCCCAGCGGCAGCGGCTCCTGGCGCTCGCGCACCGGCTCGAGCCGGGCCTCGCACCCGACGACCTGCTGCAACCGCACGACCATCCGTCGCTCGCAGCGAGCCCCGACTTCAACTTCGAGGACGGGATCCTCGCCGGTTATCTCGCCCTCCGCGCCGCCTTCCGCGCGAGCCGCGACAAATAACCGAGCAGGTTCGGCCGCGCGCGTCGCGCGAGGCTCGCGATCGATTCGGCGTGTTTGCGGATCCACCGCGTGTCTTCCGCGTCGACGCCGAGCTCCCCCAGGATCCTGCCCGACTCCCTCCCCAGCCGCATCCAGTCGTCCGGGTCCGTTCTCACGGGACCTCCAGACCCGCCGCCGCGAGCAGCGTACCGATCGTCGCGTCCCAGGACAGCTCCGAAGCGCGCGCGAGACCGCGTCGCCCGAGAGCGACGAGCGCGTCGTCGCGCTCCCACGCCAGCCGCAGGGCAGCGCCGAGCGCTTCGGGACGCGGCGGTACCACGAATCCCGTTCGACCGTCGATCACGAACTCGAGCGGACCCCCGGCGTCTTCTGTCGTCAGGACCGGTTTGCCCGAGAGAAAGGCCTCCAGCGGGACATAACCGAGGTCCTCTCCCTCGGGGGCGACGACGACGAGGCGCGCTCCCGCGTAGAGGTCGAGCAGCGTCTCGTCGTCGGCCGCCGGGATCCATCGCACCCTCGCCTCGACGCCGAGCTCGCGCGCGAGGCGCTTCAACCTCCCCTCTTCCGGACCGCGCCCGACCATGACGAGCCGTGCCATCTCCGCGTGGGCGAGCGCGCGAAGAGGTAGGTCGGGGCGCTTCCAGCCTTCCAGGCGGCCGACGGAGAGCGCGTAATCGCCGAGCGGCCCGGTCCGGTACCGGCCCGCGAGCGGGGGCGGATGATAGAGAGGTTCGCTCGCGATCCCGTTGTACTTCCGGAGCCGCGCCGCAACGGTCCGCGAATTGGCGAAGACGCGCCGGGCCTCCGAGAGACCGAGCCGATCGATCGTCTCGATCGTCTCGCGCGTGCGACGGTCCTCCGTCGAAGCGGTGAAGTCACTCCAGGGAGTACCGAACTGGTCGTAGGCCTGCCGGTACTGGTGGATTATCCAGACCACTTTGTTGGGATGACGGACCGCGTAGCTCGGGAAACGGGTCGCGATGACGGCATCGACCGCGCGGCCGCCGAACTCGGTCACGTCGAGGGAGCGCCACACGAGCGCGGACCGCACGAGGTCGAATCTCTCCCGTTCGATCAACGGAATCTGAATGAGGTCCGCCTCGATGCCGCGGGCGACGAGTTCCTCGGTCAGGCGGCGGACGTGACGCTCGGCCCCTCCCCCGGAGAACGGGGACTGCACGGCCGCGACGAGAACGCGCGGAGGCTTCTTCAACGGCGCGAGCCGCCGCGGCGCCGAGCAGCTCGCGGGATCACGGGACCGGCACGCGTCCGATCACCGCGTAGTCCTGCGGGCCGAAGAGGATCGCATTCAACCGCGCGTCGTTGTCCGATCGCTCCTCCAATCGACTTCCGGCGGGAAGCGGCGAAAGGAACTCGACCGATAGGTCCCGGAACCCTGCGGCGTCGCAGAGGAATCGAAGCGCCCCCGGCGGAACCGGACGCACGTGTGTCGGATCGAGATAAAAGGCGTTCATCGCGGCGAGCGAGTCCGTGTTTACCGTCTCGACGATCACGATCCCGCCCGGGGCGATCGCGCGGCGGGCCTCCGCAAGGAAGCGGAAGGTCGAGGCCGCCGGCCAGTGCTCGACGACCTGAAAGGCGACGACCGCTCCGAGAGAGGCCGGCGGCGTCTCCGCGAGCGCCTCGATCGCGTCGCCTTCCGTGACGTCCAGGCCCGCCGCCCGGCAGGCTCTCGCGGAAACGGAGCTCGACTCGACGCCGCGCGCGGCGATCCCTTCGTCCCGGAGCAGCCGGAGGAACTCTCCCCGCCCGCACCCGGCGTCGAAGAGGGGCCCCGGCAGATTTCGGACGTATCGAAGGTAGAACCTCTGCTTCTCGAGCACGTCGGTTGAAGGTCCCCGGAAGCGTTCCTCGAAGAGCGCGTAGACGCTTTCGGGAAGCGGAGGATTCTGCGGGGAAGGACCGGCGGTGGCCGTCGACGCTGCCGGAGGCCGCGTCCCGAGCATCTCCAAATGGGCGATCCGCGCGTCCTGGCCGGCGTCGTGTCGCTCGGTCGCCTTCCGCCAGGAAGCGAGCTCCTCCATCGCAGCGCGGTTCCTTTCGAGCGCCGCGACGACGCCGTTTACCGCCTCGAGGAGGAGCGCGTTGAACGAAGCCTGGTCTCTCCAGAGGAAGCGCAGCATCCTCAGGACGGCCGATTTTGCGCGGGCGAACCGGACCGCCTGCGGAATCGTCGGTGTCCGGTGACCCTCCGCGCGTCGGATCGGAATCCGAATGTCGTCGAGTTCCACGGTGTCCGGCGCCGGCGCCCGCGCCGCCTTCTCCGGACGGGCCACGCCGGCGACCGCGTCGCGGATTTCCCGCGCGAGCTCTTCCGCGAGATCTTCTTTCGCCGCCATCGCCGTTCTCACGATTATCCAATAGGGAGGCGGGTGCAGGTCCGCAGGACCTGTCCCCGCCATGGCATTCCGAATGCAATAGAGTTCGGCCCGCGTGTTCTTCGATTCCGACGAGCTCGATTCCATCGAGAGGAGGTCACCATGAGGAGAGGTGCCGTGCTCCTGCTGGCACTGGCGCTCGCTGCCGGATGCGCGTCGAGCGGGCCGCCCGTCGCGCCCGCCCTTCTGGCGGAGACCGAAGCGGCCATCCACCGGGCCGAAGGCGCCGGAGCCCGAGAACGCGCCTCCGACCTGCTCGCCAGGGCTCGCCGGGCCTGGGACGAGGGACGGCTCGCGTCTTCCCGCGGAGAGGGGGAAACCGCTCGCCGCCGACTCGACGAAGCCCGAGCGTATGCCGAGGCGGCCGAGGCTCAGGCGAAGGCCGAGAGACTGAGGAGCGAAGCCGCGTCTCTTCGGCGCGAAGCGGACGAGCTCGAGATGAAGACCCGACAGATCCGGGAGCAGTCCCGGAATCCATGAGCGAGGTGCGCAAATGAAAACAAGCCTGAAGCTCCTTCCGATCGCGGTCGCCGTTCTCGCAGCCGCGTGCTCGGCCGGCCCGGCGCCGCGCGAGATCGCGGAAGCGCGCCTGGCGGTGCAGGACGCGAAAAACGCCAACGCCGACCAGCTGGCGGCTCGTGAATACGACGCGGCAGTCGCCCATCTTCGGGCCGCGGAAAACACGTGGAACGAGAGGAAGGACTCCCCGCTCGCCGCGCACTGGGCCCGGGTCGCCGAAGGCGAGGCCCGCACGGCACAGTACCGCGCGGAGGCGCGCAACGCCGACGAAGCGGTGCGCCGGGAAACCGAGCGCAAGCGCCAGGGAGAGCTCTCCGTGCGCGACGCGGAGATCGCCGCGCTCCAGGCGCGGGCGCGGACGGATGCGGAGAAGCGCGCGGCGGAAGCGGAGGCCCGGGCCGCCGCCGAGCGGCGAGCCGCGGAAGACCGGCTCGCCACGCAGGAGGCGGCCGCCCGCGAGCGCGAGCAGTCGCGGCTGGATCTCGAGGCCCGGCTGGCCGCTGAACGATCGGCGGCGGAGCGAGAAGCCGCGGCCCGCACGCAGGCCGAAAAAGAACGGGCTGCCGCGGAGCTCGAGAAGACTCGCGCGGAGCTGGAGGCCAGCCGCAAGGCGAACGAGGAGGCGCAGAGGTCCGCTGAGGCCGAACGGCAGAGGCTGGAAGGAGAGCGCAAGGCGGAGGCGGACCGGGCGGCCGAGATCGCCCGGCTCCAAGCGGAGCAGCAGAAAACCCAGGAGGAGCTACGAAGGACGCTCTCCGCCCTCGCGTCGGTGCGGGAAGAAGCGCGAGGACTGATCGTCACGCTCCCCGGGAGCATCTACTTCGACGTGAACAAGTCGGCCGTCAAGCCCGCCATGCGCGCGCGCTTGATCGAGATCGCCCGGGCGCTCGCGAAGGTTCCCGGACAGCGCGTTCTCATCGAGGGTCACACCGATTCCGACGGTCCGTCGGAATACAACCTGCAGCTCTCACGCCTGCGCGCGCAGTCGGTCCGCTCGGCCTTGATCGAAGGCGGAGTCTCGCCCGATCGCATCGAGGCGCAGGGCTACGGCGAGACGCGCCCCGTTGCAACGAACGCGACGGCAGCCGGAAAGGCGCAAAACCGGCGGGTCGAGATCGTCCTCGAAGGGGGCGCGGCAACGCCGAAGTAGCGAGTGCTCTCCCGCCTCGCGCAGGCCGTCGAGAGCCTTTTCGGAGGCGGGCTCCGTCCCGCCGCTCTCTTCCTCCGCGCTCTAACGGAGGCGGCGCTCATCGTCGCCGTCACCTGGCTCCTCGTCCGGGCGGCGTGGTCGCTCTCCGCCTACCGGCACGGCTGGGAGACTGCCACCGTCGTGCGCTGTCCCCGCTGCCGCCGGCTCGTCGCGGACCCGGACGTTCGAGCATGCCCTGCCGGACATCCGATCCGCTTTCCACCCGGTTCGGCCGAACGCGAGAAGGTCCGTCGCCGCTTCCATTCCGTGCGGCGGGCCGCGGCATCCTCCGGTGTCCTCGTGCCGCTCTCCCTGGCGCTCCTCGCGGTCGCGGGCTTTCAGACCATCGGAGTCACCCGTCTCGAAAATCCGCTCGCCTCGCTGACGGCTTCGATCGCCTATCTCTTCTTCGCCGCCGCCCTCGCGCTCGCCGGCCTCGCGATGGCGCCCCGAGGCCGCTATTGGAGCGAGCGACTCCTGGAGGCCTCGACCGCTCTTCTCTGCCTCGCTCCCGCGCTCGTTCTCGGGCTTCTCTCCCGCGGCTTCGAGCCTCCCCGTCCCCGCGCGATTGGCAATGTCTGGAGCACGCCCACAGCGCTCTACGTGTCGACCGGCGGCCGCGCTCGCCGCGTCGGGGAGGCTGCCGCCGAGATCGAAGCGCAATTGGTCGACGCGCGCCTTCCCGCCTTCGGAATCGTCTGGGAGGGAGTCTCCGGATTTCGCGCCGGCACGCGGACCATTCCGTGGCGGGGTCGGGGCGGAATGCTCGCGCGCGTCCTCGACCGGTGGTCCGAGCCGCTCGAGCGCCGCGGAGTCTTCCTCCAGAGGGCGACGCGCTCGGTCCCGCTCCCCGTGAACGTCCGGATCTGGATCATCTCGACGCCGGAGGGGATCCGCTTCTCGGCAAAGCGAGATCTCGCTCTCGCGCCGCCGGCTCCGCGGTCAGCCGATCCTCTTCGGCGAACCGGATGAACGCGAGCACGAGGGCAATCACGATCGGTCCGAGAAAGAGCCCGATCGGCCCGAACGCGGCGACGCCCCCGATGGCGCCGATGAAGACCGGGAGCGTCGAGATCTCCGCCCGACCGGAGATGAAGATCGGCCGGAGAAAGTTATCGATAGTTCCGACGACGCCGACCGCCCAGACGAGCACGAAGAGCGACCAGCCCCAGTGCCCGCCGAAGGCCAGCACGATCGCCGCCGGGATGAGGACCAGCCCCGTGCCGAGCGCGGGGATGAGCGCGGCGATCGCGCCGAGCACGCCGAACACGACTGGCGTGGGCAGAGGCGAGATCCAGAAGGCGAACCCGACGAGCGCTCCCTGAATGATCGCGGTCATGACGTTTCCATACACGACGGCGCGCGTGACGTCGGCGATGTGCGACTCGAGCCTCCGCTTGCGTCCCTCGTCGAGAGGAACGAGCGCCATCCCCTGCCCGATCATCTCGTCGCCGTCGCGGAAGAAGAAGTACAGGACGAACAGCATCAGGAAAAGTCCCACGACGGCGCCGAGCGCGCCGACAAACACGGACCGGCTGTTCGCGAGCGCGAACTCGAGGGCGGTGCGCAGGCCGTTGACGATCCACGCCTGCATCTGATCCACCGTGACGGGCGTGTGCTCCGCGAGCCAGTGGACGACGCGGTCCACGATCGGGAGTCGAACGATGTCGCTCGGCCGCACGATCCGGTAGCGGTCGGCGAGCCCACCCAGGCGCCGGATCAGGTCCGCCGCCTGCCCCGCGAAGGCGATCGCGATGAGCGCCGCCGGCAGTACGATCGCGAGCGTGACGGCGACCGTCATGATGAGGGCTGCCAGGCCGCGGCTCTTCTGACCCCGGAAACGCTTTCGGAGCCGGGCATTGATCGGGTGCAACAGGAAGGCGAGCAGGAGCGCCCAGAGGATCGGACCGACGAAGGGCTTCAGAATCGAAACGAGAGCCGCGGCGAGGAGCGCCGCGACAGTGAGGCCGAAAACCCTCGGATAAAAATGGTTCTGAGAAGGCAGAGTCGTCTCCCCGGCGGCAGGCGCGCGCCGCGCGTCAGCGGAGAATACCGCCGGGCCGGTGCTAGCATCGCGGGACGGGCATGACGGCGCGGTCCGATCGATTCGAAGCGGCCCGGATCTTTCGGGAAGAGGCGCTCTCGGAGGGGTTTTCCCGCTTCGGGGTCGCTCGCGCGCTTCCGCCGGCTCGATTCGAGCGCTTCCGCGACTGGATCGCCACCGGCCGGCACGCGGGAATGGCCTATCTCGAGCGGACGGTCGAGGTCCGTTCGCATCCCCAGAACCTCCTGCCGGGAGCGAAATCGGTCGTCTGCCTCGCCGCGCCCCATCGGCGCGACCCGCTCCGCGGGGGGGACGGCTCGATCGTCGCCCGGTATGCTGCCGGGCCCGACTACCACGGCACGCTCCGCAAGAGGGCGATGCGCGTCGCGCGCGCGGCGATCGAGCGGCTCTCCGAGCCGGTTCGCTGGCGCGTGTGCGTGGACTCGACACCGCTCGCCGAGAGATCGTTCGCGGCGGCGGCCGGCGTGGGCTGGATCGGCAAGAACGGCTGCCTGATCGATCGCGATTTCGGGTCATACCTGTTGCTCGCGGAGATCGTCACGGACCTCGATCTGCCGCCCGACGATCCGGTCGCCGAGCTCTGCGGCTCCTGCGTCCGATGCCTCGAGAGCTGCCCCACCGACGCGTTTCTCGGCCCGGGCCTTCTCGATTCGGCCCGGTGCCTCGCTTACTGGACGATCGAGCACCGCGGGCCGCTTCCGGACGCGGTCAAGGAGAGCGTCGGCGACCGGGTCTTCGGATGCGACGTCTGCCAGGAAGTGTGTCCATGGAATGCGCCCGTGCGCCCGCGCGCCCTTGACGCGAGCGTTCCCTCGGAGGGAGAAGGGGTCCACACGGCTCTGCCGACCCGTCGAGAGTGGGTCGCGATGGGGAAGGGCGAGTGGCGGCGGCGCTTCGGGGCGACCGCGTTGAACCGAGCCGGACGCCGGGGAATCCAGCGCAACGCCGCGGCATCCGCGGGCGCGACGGCAGACCGCGCGATGCTTCCCGCGCTCGCCTCTGCCGCGCAGAGCGCAGACCGCGGCCTGTCCGATGCGGCGCGCTGGGCCTCGCGGCGCCTCACGGCCGACATCGAAAGGACGTCATGAACGCCAAGGACTTTGTTCTCCTCGTGCTCCTCGCGCTCTCACTCGGCCTCTCCGCCTTTTTTGCCGGCTCGGAGACCGCGCTCGTGTCCCTCTCGCGGATCGACCTTCAGAGGCTCCGGGAGAAAGGGGACCGACGCGCCCCGATTCTCCGCAACCTGAAGGCGCACACGTCGCGGCTGCTCGCGACCATCCTGATCGGCCAGAACCTCTTCATCACGACCGCCTCGTCCCTCGCAACGCTTCTCGCGACGGCGTGGCTCGGCGAGACCTATGGCGCAGCAGCGGCGATCATCTTCTCCACCATCGTCCTCTTCATCTTCGCGGAGATGACTCCGAAGTCGATCGCGGCGGCTTCGCCGGTCTCGATCTCTCGGGCCGTGGCCGTTCCGATGGCGTGGACCATGCGGCTGCTCTCGCCATTCGTGAACGTGCTCGTGAGGATCTCGACCGGCATGCTGCGGCACTTCGGGATCCCCGAAAAGACCCCCGCCCTGACCGAAGAGGAGATGAAGAGCCTTTTCAACCTCGGAGCGGAGGAGGGAGTGATCCACGGCGACGAGAGAAAGCTCCTCCACAAGGTACTCGAGTTCGGCGACAAGACCGTCCGCGACATCATGGTCCCGAGAACGAAGGTCATCGCTCTGCCAGAGACGGCGAAGTTCGATGATGTCCGGCTCGTCCTCCACGAGCACAAGCTCTCGCGCCTGCCCGTCTACCGCGGCTCGCTCGACAACATCGTCGGGATCCTGAACGGGAAGGACCTCTTCGACCTGTCCGACGAGGAAGAGCGGAAGTTTTCGCTGGGGCGCTACCTCGACCCGCCCTTCCTCGTTCCGGAATTCAAGCGGGCCGAAGATCTCTTCCGGGAGATGCGCCGCCGCCGCACGCACATGGCGATCGTGGTCGACGAGCACGGCGGCACGGCGGGGATCGCGACGATCGAGGACGCCCTCGAAGAGTTGCTCGGGCCGATCCAGGACGAATACGACGAGGAGGAGACCTCCGGCTTCGTCGCCGCGGGCGACCGGACCTACGTCCTGGAAGGAAGCTTCCGTCTCGACGACATCGAGGAGCAGTTCGGTCTTTCGCTGCCGCGCGACGAAGCCGAGACGATCGCGGGTCACCTGATGCTGCGCTTCGGCCGGATCCCGCGGAAGGGCGAGCGCTGGAAGGGACGCCGCGCGGAGTTCATCGTCGAGGATGCGACTCCGACGACGATCAAGAGTGTTCGGATGATCCTGCCGCCCGCCGCCTCTCCCCCGGCCGCATGACCCCAGCGCCGAGAGTGCGCGTCACCTTGATCCGCGGCGACGGGATCGGACCGGAAGTCACGGACGCCGTCCTGGCGATTCTCGAAGCGGCCGGGGCGCCGCTCGATTTCGAGGAGGCGGTCGTCGGCAGGAAGGCGGAAGAGACCGAGGGCGATCCGCTTCCGGCCCGCGTGGTGGACTCGATCCGCAGGAACCGCGTCGCCCTGAAGGCCCCGGTGGCAACGCCGATCGGTAAGGGCTTTTCGTCGGTGAACGTCCGGCTGCGGCAGACGCTCGATCTCTACGCGAACCTCCGGCCAGTGAAGACCGTGCCCGGAGTCCCCGCGCGCTACACGGACGTAGACCTCGTCGTCATCCGCGAGAACACGGAGGACCTCTACAGCGGGCTGGAACACGTCGTGGTGCCGGGAGTGGTCGAGTCGCTCAAGATCATCACCGAGGCCGCCTCGACCCGGATTGCGCGCTTCGCGTTCGAATACGCGCGGCGGGAGGGACGCCGGCGGGTCACGGCGATCCACAAGGCGAACATCATGAAGCTCTCCGACGGGCTCTTCCTCGACTGCTTCCGCCGCGTTGCGGCCGGATATCCGGAGATCGTGGCCGATGACCAGATCGTCGACGCGGCGTGCATGCGGCTGGTCCTGAATCCGGAAGCCTTCGACGTCCTGCTCCTCGAGAACCTCTACGGCGACATCGTCTCGGACCTCGCGGCCGGGCTGGTGGGGGGGCTCGGGCTGGTGCCGGGGGCGAACCTCGGCAAGGAGGTCGCGGTCTTCGAAGCCGTGCACGGGACCGCTCCCGACATCGCGGGGACGGGCAAGGCGAATCCCACGGCGCTCCTGATGAGCGCGGTGCTGATGCTCCGGCACGTCGAGCTCGCGGCGCACGCGAACGCGATCGAGCAAGCCCTCCTCCAGACGTTTGCCGCGGGCATCCGCACTCCCGACATCGGCGGGGCCGCAAGGACGTCCGACTTCGCGAAGGAAGTCGCGATGCGGATGAGATGACCTTGGAGTGTGTACTTTGGACTTCGGACGTCAGTCCATTTCGACTTTCGGCACCATGAGCACGCGCACTCCGACGTTGCCCAGGATGCGCGCCTGGCAGCCGAGCCGACCGCACTGGCCGAGGTCGTAGGCGATCTCCTGCGGATTGATCGGCGTCAGGTTCTCCCCTCCCACCACGACCTCCACGCGGCAGGTCGAGCAGATCCCGTTGCCGCCGCAGACGTGGCTGATGCGGACGCCGAGATCCACGGCGGCCCGCAAAAGGGTGGTTCCGGACGGAACGATCCCGGCCTTCCCTTCATTGACGAAGACCACCGTGGGCATGAGAATTTCGGGACTTTCTTGACCGGGCAGATTAACACGACCGAACGCGCGCGCTCCCGTTTTCCCGTCGCCGTCGATGAGGAGCTCTGGTTCGCGCGGCCGTTCGTTGCCCACGAGATCTTCGGACGCCGCGCGCCCCTCGAGATCGAGCTCGGAACGGGGAAGGCCCGGTTCCTCATTCAGGCGGCAGGGACGAATCCCGCTCGGGACTACCTCGGTGTCGAGCGCTCCCTCTCCTATTATCGAATCTCGAGCCGGCGAATCTCGCGGGCGCGCCTGCCGAACGCGCGAATCGTTCGCGCGGATGCCCGGATGTTCGTCGACGGTTGCCTCGAAGCCCGTTCCGTGCGCGCGTTCCACGTCTACTTCCCGGATCCGTGGCCCAAGAAGAGGCAGCGGAAGCGCCGGCTCTTAGATGGAGTGTTTCTCGAAGTCCTCGCTTCGAAGCTCGAGCCGGGGGGCGTCCTTCGGATCGCGACCGACCATCCCGGATATGCCGGGGAGCTCGGGCTTCTCCTCCAGACCGTGCCGCAGTTCGAGGAGCTCGACTGGGACTCGCTCCCCGCCCCGCCCCCGACGCACTACGAGATCAAGTACCGCGCCGAAGGTCGCTCCATCCAGAGGTTCCTCTTGCGCAAGACTTGATCTTGAGCGCAGTCTCTTCAGGGTTCCGGCGGCGGCAGCGGGCCGGCGATCGAGACGATGCGACGCAGAAAGAGCGCGAAGTAGTGGATACCGGAGATGAGAGCGATTCCCACGGTCACCCAGAGCGCGAGTTTGCCGGGCAGCAGGAACATTTCGTGCCGGATGGCCAGAATGAGGAGCGACACGGCGAGAATCTGCGAGAACATCTTCGCTTTTCCCCAGCCCGAAGCGGCGATCACAAGGCCCTGCGCCGAAGCGATCGAGCGCAGCCCCGAGACCGCGAATTCCCGGCCGAGGATGACGACGACCATCCACGCCGGAGCCAGCTGAAGCTCGACCAGCGACACGAAGGCCGCGGAAATCAGAAGCTTGTCCGCGATCGGGTCGAGCAGCGTGCCGAGCGTCGTGATCTCGCCCCGACGCCGGGCGAGCCAGCCGTCGAAGAAATCCGTCGCGGTTGCGAAGAGGAAGATCAAGAGGCCGACCGTCTCCCGCCCCTCGAACTTCGTGAGCAGCACGACGAGAAGGAACGGCACGAGGAAGATGCGCAGGAGCGTCAGCGCATTCGGGAGGTTGATGTTCAATTGCTCTTCCGTCTCGACGATTTCCATGCGTTATCTTTCGGCGACGTCCGAAATCTCAGAAGTGATTAAGGTAACACCGCCGGGACCCGGCCGGTTTCGGCGCTCCGCTCCTTGAGCATCGCCTTCGGGACGGACGGCTGGCGAGGCGTCATCGCCGACGACTGCACCTTCGAGGCCGTGCGCCGGGCCGCGGCCGCCACGGCCCGCGTCTATAGGGCGTGGCGCGGCCCGGGGGACCGGACGCGAATCGTCGTCGGGTACGACACGCGCTTCCTCTCACCGGAATTCGCGCTCGCCGCCGCGGAGATCTTTGCCCGCGCCGGCATCGACGTTCTCCTGACCGACCGGCCCATCCCCACGCCCGTGGTGTCCTACCACGTGCGGCGGCTCTCGCTCGCCGGCGGGATCGCGATCACCGCCAGCCACAATCCCGCGCCTTACAACGGTTTCAAGGTGAAGGCGCACTTCGGCGGAAGCGCGCCGCCGGAGCTCTACGACGAGATCTCCCGGGAAGCGGACCGGCCGCTTCCCGGATCCGCCCGCGCCGGACAGATCTCGACCGTGGACCTCGTCCGACCCTACCGCGAGCGGCTCGGCGCCCTTCTCGACCTGCCCGCAATCCGCGACGCGGGACTCTCCGTCCTCGCCGACTCGATGCACGGAGCGGCGGGGACTCTGGTCGCCGAGGTCGTCGGGCCGGGCAGAACGAGAGTCGTGCCGTTCCGCTCCGAGCGCGACGCGCTCTTCGGCGGCGTGCATCCCGAGCCGATCGGGGCGAATCTCCAGGCCGCTTCCCGGGAGGTCATCGCGCGGCGCCTCGACCTCGCGGTCGCCCAGGACGGAGACGCGGACCGGCTGGGCACGCTCGACCGAGGGGGGGCGTTCGTGTCGCCTCACCGCGTGCTCGCGCTGCTCATCCTTCACGCTTTCCGGCGTCGCCGCCTGACGGGAGGGATCGCGAAAACCTTCTCGACGTCGCTCCTGATCGATCGCGTCGCGGAAAAGCTCGGTGTTCCCCTTTTCGAGACGCCGATCGGGTTCAAGCACGTCGCCGAGCTCATGAACCGGGGCCAGGTGGTCGCGGGCGGCGAAGAGAGCGGAGGATATGCCTTCGCGTTCCACCTTCCCGAGCGCGACGGAGTCTTCAACGCCCTGCTGCTCTTGGAAAACCTGGCGCAGAGCGGAAAGGACTTCGACGGAGCGCTCGCCGACCTCGCCTCGGAGTTCGGAAGCTTCGCGTACGGCCGACGAGACGTCTCCCTCCCGGTGCCGGTCGTCTCGACCTACCTGCGTTCGGTTCGGAGAGATCCGCCGACGCGGGTGGCAGGCGTTCCCGTAACGGACGTGACCGAGAAGGACGGAGTCAAGTACGCTTTCGGCGCGGAGGGATGGCTCCTGCACCGGCTCTCGGGAACCGAGCCGATGGTCCGTCTCTATTGCGAGCACCGGGAAGACGACAAGGTCGCCTCGATCCTGGCCGAAGCGGAGGAGCGGTTGAGAACCTTCGCGGAAGGGTGAGAGGGAAGAGCGAAGCCGCCGCGTTCACGCCATGGGATGGTGCGTCGCGGCCGTTTGCTCTCTTCCGGACGGCGTCGAGCCGTCCGCTTAAAACGTCTTTAACACCGGACGGTTCCGCGAGTCGCGCTCAACCCGGACGGGCTTGCCGGCAAAGGACTCTCCCGCCGGCTTCCCGAAGCCGCCGCGGAGCGTGCTTCCTCCGCCGTACGGGGTTCCGTAGTAGGCCGTCAGCGCCTTGCGCACGTAATCCCGCGTCTCGCCGTAGGGAGGAATGCCGCCGTAGCGCGCGACCGCGGCTTCCCCGGCGTTGTAGGCCGCCAGCGACTTCTCGAGGTTCCCATCGAAGAGGCCGAGCAGATGGGAGAGGTACCGCGTTCCCGCCGCGATGTTCTGCGCCGGGTCGTGGACGTTGCGCGCGCCTTGGCGGCTCGCGGTTCCCGGCATCAGCTGCATGAGCCCCCGCGCCCCTTTGGGGGACACCGCCGCGGGGTTGAAGCCCGACTCGACGAGCATGACGGACTTGACGAGGCGCGGGTCGAGCGAATGATCGTTCGCGGCCCGGGTGATGAGCGGGTCGAACTGGGAGGGGCGCGAGATCCGGGCGGCGAGCCACTGTTCCCCCCCGGCAGAGCGCCTTCCCGCGGTCGCCGTCTTCTCCCCGACGCCGTCGTTGTAGATGATCCTCTTGCCGTTTACGACCTGGATCCGAACCCTCGCCGACCCGGTCGCCGCGACGGCGAACAGAAGGCCGAGCGCAAAAAGACTTTTCGAGCGCATAAACAGTTTTGGGACGGCTTCGTCAACCGAGATCCGATCATTATATTCCAGGCGTTTCGAGAGCTCCGTTGGTGACGGCGGTCACGCAGCCAGGATCTCGCGAACCGCCTCCCGGCCCGCGCGAAGGCCCTCCGAAAGAAGCTCTTCCCGCTTCCCGCCGGCCTGGGCGAGGTCCGGCTTTCCCCCGCCGGAGCCGCCGAGAGCCTGGCCGATCCGGGCCGCCACTCGCGAGGCCGGGACCCGCTCGACCAGGTCCGGCGTCACCGCCGCGACGACCGACGTCTTGCCTTCCCGCGCGGTTCCCACCAGGACCACGCCGCTCTTGACGCGCGACCGCAGCGTGTCGGAGAGGTTGCGCAGCTCCGGAATCGACAGCCCGGGAACGAGCCGCGTAACGACGCGAACTCCCCCGATCTCCTCGCTCTCCCCTTCGCTTCCCGCATCGCCGGACGCGAGCTTCATCTTGAGAGAAGCGACTTCGCGCTCGAGCGCCTTCAACCGCTCCTCCCGCTCTTCCCACCGATCGACGAGCGTCTCGCGGGGCGCCTGCGCCGCCGCGGAGAGCCGGTTCAACGCCTCCTCGTCGTGGCGCAGGAGGTCGACCGCGCCGAGTGATGTGACGGCCTCGAGACGCCGGACGCCCGCCGCAAGTGATTTGTCCGAGACGATCTTGAACGCGCCGATTTCCCCGGTTCGCGGGACGTGGCAGCCTCCGCAGAGCTCGGTCGAGAAGCCGGGCACCTCCACGACGCGCACGCGATCGGAGTACTTGTCCCAGAAGAACATGTCGGCGCCGCGGCGCCGCGCTTCCTCCATCGGAAGGATGGACTTCGTGACCTCGCGGTCGCGCAGGACCTCGTGGTTGACGAGACGCTCGATCTCCGCGATCTGGTCGGGAGTCGGAGGAGCCGCGGCGGCGTAGTCGAACCGGAGCCGGTCGGGCGCGACCAGGGATCCCATCTGGCGTGCGCCGGCCCCGAGCACTTTCCGCAGCGCGGCGTGGAGCAGGTGCGTGCCGGTGTGGTTCGCCTGCGTGCGCCGGCGGACCCACTCGGGGATGCGCATGTCGACGGCCGCGTTGCGCTCGAGGCGGCCCCGGACGACCCGCACGCGGTGCGCGATCGTGTCGGGGCGCGGCTTCCAGACGTGAAGGACCTCGGCCTCTCCGCCCGGCCACTCGAAGGCGCCGGTGTCGGCGACCTGTCCTCCCCCTTCGGGATAGAAAACCGTCCGGTCGGTGACCGCCTCGCCCGTCTCTCCGGCTTCGAGCCGCGCCGCAGGCGCGCCGTCCCTTGCGAGCCCCACGACCCGCGCTCCGTCGAGAGCGATGAAGTCGTGCTCGGGATAGCCGCGGAAGACCGAGTGGCCCGAAGGCAGATCGAGCTTGTCGTAGACGGAGACGTCGGCGGCCTCGAACTTCGCGGCCGAGCGGGACGCCCGGCGCTGCTCTTCCAAGAGCCTTTCGAATCCTTCGCGGTCGAGCGCGACCCCCTCGTCGGCCGCGATCTCCTCGATCACCTCGATCGGGATCCCGTAAGTGTCGTAGAGCCGGAAGACCGTCTCTCCCGAGAGGATGGATTCGCGCCGCTGCCTCGCCCGGCTCGCGGCCTCCCCGATCCGATCGATCCCCTCGGAGAGGGTCCGCGCGAAGCGCTCCTCTTCCGGAATGAGGATTTCGGCGACGCGGCGGGCTACGGCGTCCGCTTCGTCCGGCTCGATGTGGATTCCGCGGTAGACGGCCACGACCGGACCGGTCAGACGGTGGAGGAAGGGCTCGTGCAGTCCAAGACGGCGCCCGTAGCGGAGCGCGCGCCGCAGGATGCGGCGGAGCACGTAGCCGCGCCCCTCGTTCGAGGGCAGAACGCCGTCGGCGATCAGCATGGTCGCGGCCCGCGCGTGGTCCGCGATCACCCGATACGGCGCGTCCTCGACGGCGAAGTTGCCGCGATACCGCGGGCCGCCGCTTTCGGAAACGATGTCCGACAGGCTCGAGAGGATCCCCGCGAAGAGGTCCGTGTCGAAGTTGTTTCCGACCCCCTGGAGCACCGCTGCGAGTCTCTCGAGACCCGCGCCCGTGTCCACTGACGGTCGGGGCAGGGGCTCGAGCTTGCCGGAGGCGTCCCGCTCGAACTGCATGAAGACGAGGTTCCAGACCTCGACGGTCTCGTCGCCGGCGCCGTTGACGCGGTCCGCGGTGTTCCCGGAAAGGTCCTCCCCCCGGAAGTAGTGGATCTCCGAACAGGGCCCGCACGGTCCCGTCTCCCCCATCGCCCAGAAGTTCTCGGACTCGCCGAACCGCAGGACCCGCTCCTTCGGGAGGTAGCGCTCCCATATCGCGGCGGCGTCGTCGTCGGAAAGGAACACGGTCGCCCAGAGGCGCGCGGGATCGAGTCCGTAACCGCGAACCCGGTCGGTCAGGAGCTCCCAGGCGAACCGGATCGCGTCTTCTTTGAAGTAGTCGCCGAAGGAGAAGTTGCCGAGCATCTCGAAGAAAGTGTGGTGCCGCCCGGTATAGCCGACGTTGTCGAGGTCGTTGTGCTTTCCCCCCGCCCGGACGCACTTCTGCGAGCTCGTAGCCCGCGCGTAGTCGCGGGTCTCCCGACCCGTGAAGACGTCCTTGAACTGCACCATGCCGGCATTGGTGAAGAGGAGGGTCGGGTCTTCCGCGGGGATCAGGGAGGACGACGGGACGCGGCGGTGCCCGCGCTCCTCGAAGTAGCTAAGAAACCGTTCGCGGACCTCGTTGGCCTTCATTACCGTTTTTGAAGCTTCTCTCGAACCGATCGATCATCTCAGAAACCTTCTCCGGCGAAAATCCCCGACGCGCCAGAGAGTCGAGCACGCGGCGCCGCCGGATGAGAGAGGGAAGCCGGGCGTTCGATTTCCAGGCTCGCTCCAACGCTCGGGAGAGCGCGGTTTCTTCCCGATCCGGATCCCTCTCCGCGAGCGCTCTTTCGACGGTCTCGCGCGAAAAACCGCGCGCGCGAAGCTCCCTCTCGAGGCGCCGCGTTCCATAGCGCTCCCCCCGGGTCCGCACCGCGGACCGGGCGGCGGCGAGGTCGTCGAGCAACCCCTCCCGTTCCAGGCGGTCGACCGCGCCCTGGACCGCCGTCCGATCGTAACCGCGATCGGCGAGCGCGCGGGAGATCTCCGTGCGTCCGCGCGGCCGGATCGAGAGAAGCCGCAAGGCGCGCTCGCGCGCAGCGTCGGAGGAGGAGGTACCGGGAGGGGTCTTCTTGTCCGTCTCTATCTTCCCGGCGGGACCTGATTCGAGAAGTCGAATGGAGACTCTTCGTCGAGCGGGTTGAAGTCGGTCGGCATTTCGAGGACCGAGTCCATCGCTTCCTGGGCGACGTCGCTCGTGGACTGGATCCCCTGAATCTTCAGCCGGAACTCGTTGGGGTTCGTCGCGCGGCGCAGCGCCTCTTCGAGAGTGATGAGCCCGGCCTTGTAGAGACCGTAGAGCGACTGGTCGAAGGTCTGCATCCCGTACTGGGAAGTGCCCGCCTGAATCGCGTCCCGCAGGAGGCTCGTCTTTTCCTTGTTCTCGATGCACTCGCGGACGTAGCCGGTCCGGACGAGGACCTCGACCGCGGGCACCCGCCCGAGGCCGTCGGCCCGCGGCATGAGCCGCATCGACAGGACCGCCCGGATGACCGCGCCCAGCTGGAGGCGGATTTGTTTCTGCTGGTGGGGCGGGACGACCGAGATGATGCGGTTGACCGTTTCGGTGGCGTCGAGCGTGTGGAGAGTCGAAAGCACGAGGTGGCCGGTCTCGGCCGCGACGAGCGCCGTTTCGATCGTCTCGTAGTCGCGCATCTCACCGACCAGGATGACGTCCGGGTCCTGGCGCAAGGCGCTCCTCAGCGCGATCGAGAAGCCCTTCGTGTCCACGTCCACTTCTCGCTGGTTGATGATCGACTTCTTGTCCCGGTGGAGGAACTCGATCGGGTCCTCGATCGTCATGATGTGCTCGTTGCGGGTCGCGTTGATCAGATCGATCATCGCGGCGAGCGTGGTCGACTTCCCCGATCCGGTCGTTCCCGTGCAGAGAATGAGCCCTCGCTGCTCCTGGCAGATCTTCTCGATCACCGGCGGCAGCAGGAGCTCGCGAATCGTCCGGATCTTCTGCGGAATCACGCGGAGGACGAGACCGACCGTCCCCCGCTGCTGGAAGATGTTGCACCGGAAGCGGCCGAGCGTCGGAACCGAGTAGGCGATGTCGATCTCGAAGTTGTTCTTGAATTTTTCCTTCTGCCGGGCCGACATGATCGAGAACGCCATCGCGACGGTCTCTTCCTGCATGAGGGGACGCAGCTCGGCGAGCGGAATGAGCGTTCCGTCCACTCGGATGACCGGGTGGGACCCGACCTTCAGGTGCAGATCGGAGGCGCTCCTGTCGACCGCGATTTTGAGCAGATCGTTGATCAGCACGAATTTGTCTCCAGAGGGGATAGCGTACGCCCGATGACCGGGGATTGGAAGCCGGGAAACGGGAAGCGGGAGCCGGGAAATGGAAAACGAAGCAGGGGTCGTGTTTTCTCTCGTTTCCCCTAACCGGTTTTTCGTTTGCGGCTTTAGACCCGCGCTTCCACCGGGATGGGCGTCAACCATCCATACCGGTCCTCGACTTCGCCGTCCAAGAGCGCGAAGAAGTCTTTCTGGAGACGCTCGGTGACCGGACCCCGGGACCCCGTGCCGACCGGGATGCGATCCACCGAGCGAACCGGCGTGATCTCCGCCGCGGTGCCCGTGAAGAAGACCTCGTCGGCGATGTAGAGCATCTCGCGGGCGATCTGCTGCTCGACGACCGCGAACCCGGCGTCGCGCGCAAGCGTGATCACCGACTCGCGCGTGATCCCCGGCAGAATCGTACCGGCCAGCGGAGGAGTCAGTAGCCGCCCCTTGTAGACGAGAAAGATGTTCTCGCCGCTCCCCTCCGAGATGCGTCCCGCGTTGTCGAGCGCGATTCCCTCCGTGTAGCCATTGACGATCGCCTCCATCTTGATCAGCATCGAGTTCAGGTAGTTGCCGGTCGCCTTCGCCATCGCGGGAAACGTGTTGGGAGCCATCCGGTTCCACGACGAGACGCAGACGTCCACGCCGTTCTGCACGGCGTCCTCGCCCAGGTACTGTCCCCACCTCCACACGGCGATCACGACGTCGACGGGGCTCTTGAACGGGTTGACGCCCAGAGCTCCCAGCCCGCGATAGATCAAGGGACGGATGTAACAGGCTTCGAATCCGTTGGCGCGGATCGTGTCGAAGATCGCTCCCTTGAACTCCGCCGCCGTGTAAGGAATCTCCATCCGGTAGACCTTGCAGGAGTGATAGAGCCGCTCGATGTGGTCGTCGAGACGGAAGGCGGCCGGACCGACGCGCGTCATGTAGACGCGGGTGCCCTCGAACATCGCCGACCCGTAGTGGAAGACGTGCGAGAACGCGTGGATTTTCGCGTCGGCGAAATCCACGAGCCTTCCATTCATCCAGACCTTGGAAACCTCTTCATACGACATCGCGCGGGCCTCCAGTGTCGAGGTGGACCGGGATCGCGGGAGTATCCGCCGAGCTGGAGAGCGGTGTCAACGCTCTACGGCCGAGTGGAAAAGCGTGAGCGCCGCGATCGCTGCCGTTTCCGCGCGGAGCGTTCCCGCCGGAAGAGCGACGATTCTCCACCCGCGCTTCGACGCTTCGGTTTTTTCCGGATCCGTCCATCCGCCCTCCGGGCCGACGAGGAGCGCGGACGGGAGAGGAGCGAGCCGGAGCGGAAACCGATTGCCGTCGGCGTCGAAAAGTAGACGGTGCGCGCATCGCTCTTCTTCGAGAACCCGCTCGAGATCGACCGGTCCGGAAATCGTCGGCCAGTCGGCGCGCCCACACTGCTTGGAAGACTCTCGCGCGATCCGTTCGAGGCGCGGTACGAGACTGGCCGACGCGCGAAACGACTGTGTCCGGCCGCTCCGGACGACGACGACGCGCGCCGTGTCGAGCTCCGTCGCCTTCTCGACCGCCCAGGCGAGTCGCTCCGGCTTCAACCCCGCGAGGTACAGAGTGATTGGGGTCGGGGTCTTTCGCGATCGACCGACGACGATCTCGGAAACCCGCACGATCGCCTCTCCCCGCGAGAGACGGACGATTTCGGCGACGGCGTGGACACCGCTTCCGTCGGAGAGCAGCACGGGATCGCCCGGGCGGAGCCGACGCGAGCGCGCGTGCGCGGCCTCTTCGCGGGAGAGCTGCAGCGTCTCCCCAGGCGCACCGAGCGCCGGGACGATCAGCCGTGCTCGAGGATCACGCACGTCCATCCGTTCTCCCGCCGGCAGCCACTCAAAGCCCACCGGCGCGTCCGTAGCTTCGTCACGACCTCGCCCTCTTGCTCCGTCGGGATCCCGGACACGATCAAGCGTCCCTTCGAGGCGACTCGGGCGAAGATTGCCGCGCGCATCGGGAGGAGCTCCTCGGGGAGCAGGTTGGCGACGACGATCGGAAAAGTTCCCGTGAGCGCATCCGGGGTGCATGCCGCGAGCACTACTCGCGCGCCGAAGGCATGCCGGCGGACGTTCTCGCGAGCCAGGAAGATCGCCTCCGGATCGGAGTCGAACGCGACCGCCAGGCTCGCCCCGAGAGCGGCCGCGGCCAGCGCGACGATCCCGGATCCTGTTCCGACGTCCAAGAGGCGCCGGCCCTCCAGCGGTTCTTCCTCGAGCGCCAGAAGGGCGAGCTGCGTCGACTCGTGCTGACCGGTCCCGAACGCGCGGGAGGCGGGGAGCGCGAGCGCGATGCGTCCCGGCGGCGCCGGCGAGTCCGAGACCTCGCCGGGATCGATCCAGAATCGTTTCCCGACCGGGAACGGGCGCGACGCGGCACGGTACGCTTCGAGCGGATCTTCTTCCGCGAGGTCCGTGACGAGCTCGTGCCGGACTTTCGCTGCGGCGAGCGCACTGCCCGCCGCCCGGGCGGCCCGCGCTTCCCGGTAGTAGGCGACGAGGTCGGGCCCCCGCTCCAGGAAGCCGAGAGGATCGAACAGAGACAGCAGACCGACGACCGCGTCGTCTTTCGCCTTGCGTCGAACGGTCAGGCGGGAATACTTGAGACGGGACAGCTGTCGACTTTCACGAGAAGATCTTCTTCGCCCGATCGAACACCTTGTTGCCACCGCCGACCGGCGCGCCGATCAACTCAGCGTACTCGCGAAGCAGCTCCTTCTCCTTCGCCGTCGGCCTCTCGGGAACGGCGACGCCGGCCCGGATTACCAGGTCGCCGCGGCCGCTCCTGCCCAGGCGTCCGAGGCCGCGCCCTTTCAACTTGATCTCGCTTCCGGCCTGCGTGCCGGCGGGGATCGTCACCTTCTCCGGCTCCCCGTCCAGGGTTGGCACCGAGATCTCTCCGCCCAGGGCGAGCGTCGGGAAGGGCAGGGTCAAAGCGAGGAGGAGGTCGTCGCCGTCGCGGGCGAAGATCTCGTCGGGGAGAATGGTCAACACGACGTAAAGGTCGCCGGAAGCGCCTCGGGCCGGACCCGCGTCGCCTTCGCCCGCCAGGCGAAGGCGTGATCCGGTCTCGACTCCTGCCGGAATCCGGATCTCCAGCTTGTGCTGCCCGCGCTTCCTTCCCTCTCCCTTGCACTGCCGGCACGGCTTCTCGATGATTTTTCCTTCCCCGCCGCAGTTGGGACACGGACGCGTGACCACCAGGAAACCCTGGGAGATGCGCTGGCGACCGCGGCCGCGACACGCCGAACACGTCACCGGAGACGTGCCCTTCTCCGCGCCCGATCCCCCGCAGTCGCCGCACCGCTCGAGACGCGAAACGACGATGGGGGCATCGATGCCAAACGCCGCGTCCTTCAGCGTGATGTCCATCCGGTAGACGAGATCGCTGCCCGCCATGCGCCTCTCGCGGGGGGCCGAGAAGCCGAAGAGCTCGCCGAAGAGATCGGTGAAGTCCGCGAACGTGGACGGATCGAACCCGCCGAAGCCTCCGCCGCCGGCCGATCCGACGCCGGCATGACCGAAGCGGTCGTAGCGCTGCCGCCGCTCCGGATCGGAAAGCACCGCGTACGCCTCGGATGCCTCCTTGAACTTCTCCGAAGCCGCCGGGTTGTCCGGATTGCGGTCCGGGTGGTACTGCAGGGCGAGGCGTCGGTATGCCGACTTCAACTCGGCCGTCTCCGCCTCGCGGGAGACACCCAGCACCTCGTAGTAGTCGCGCCGGGTCGGCATCTCTACGATCCCGGCGCGGCCACTTCGCCGGCGCCGGCGGCGGCGCGCTGCAGCATGACGCGGGTCAGGACCTTCGAGACCCCCTGCATGTCGAACAGGGCCTCGTTCAATTCGTCGCGGGACTCACTCGAAGCGATCTCGCGCGAGCGCAGCAGAGTCTCTTCGATGCGCTCCCTCTCGTCCGGCGCGAGCGCGGAGGAAAACTCCGTCAGCACCCGTTCGTTCGACGACAGCATTCCTTCGAGTCGGTTGCGCATCTGGGCAAGCTCACGCCGGTCGTTGTCCGCGGCCGCGAAGGTCTCGGCCTCGCGGATGATCCGGTCGATCTCCGACTTCGAAAGGCCGCCGGCCGGGTTCAACTGCATCCCCTGCGCCTTGCCGGTCGCGAGGTCGCGCGCGGAAACGTGGACGATCCCGTTCGAATCGATGGCGAACGTCACCTCGATCTGGGGGACGCCACGGGGCGCCGTCGGCAGGCCGACGAGCTCGAATCGGCCGAGAGACTTGTTCTCCCGGGCGAGCTCGCGCTCCCCCTGCAACACGTGGATCTCCACGACCGACTGGTTGTCGGCCACCGTGGTGAAGACCTTGGTGTTCTTCGTCGGGATCGTCGAGTTGCGCTCGATCAGTTTCTCGAACAGGCCCCCGTGGGTCTCGATCCCGAGCGAGAGCGGCGTCACGTCGAGGAGGACGACTTCCTTGATCTCGCCCTTCAGCACGCCGCCCTGGATCGCGGCGCCGATCGCGACGACCTCGTCCGGATTGATCTCCCGCGACGGGTCCCTCCCGAAGAGCTCCGCGACCATCCGCTGGACCTTCGGGGTGCGGGTCTGTCCTCCGACCAGGATGACCTGGTCCACGTCGGACGGCTGCATCTTCGCCGAAGCGAGCGCATCGAGGCACGGCGCCGCGGTGCGGTCGATCAGGTCCGCGACGAGCTGCTCGAACTTGTCCCGGGTCAAGGTCCGACTGATGTGCTTGGGTCCCGAAGCGTCGGCCGAGATGAACGGGAGAGTGATGGTCGTCTCCATCGCGCTCGATAGCTCGCACTTCGCTTTCTCTGACGCTTCCTTCAGGCGCTGCAGCGCCATGCGGTCCTGCTTCAGATCGATGCCTGCGGACTTCTGGAAGTCTTCGAGGAGCCAGTCCATGATCTTCTTGTCGAAGTCCTCGCCCCCCAGGTACGTGTCGCCGGCCGTCGCTTTCACCTCGTAGATTCCGTCGCCCAGCTCCAGGATCGAGATGTCGAACGTTCCCCCGCCCAGGTCGTACACCGCAACGATCTCGCTCCCTTTCCGGTCGAGGCCGTACGCGAGCGCCGCCGCGGTCGGCTCGTTGATGATCCGCAGGACGTCCAATCCCGCGATCCGCCCCGCGTCGCGCGTGGCCTGGCGCTGCGCATCGTCGAAGTACGCCGGCACCGTCACGATGGCTTCGGTGATCTCCTCGCCCAAGACTTCTTCCGAGAATTCCTTGATCTCGTGGAGGATGAAGGCGGAGATCTCCTCGGGGCTGTATTCGTGGCCGCGCGATCGGATCTTCACGTCGCCGTTCGCGGCTCGAACGATCTCGTACGGGAGAATCTGCCGCGCGTGCGCGGTCTCCTGGGAGTCGAACTTCCGACCGACGAGACGCTTGACCGCGAACACGGTGTTCAACGGGTTCGTGATCGCCTGGCGCTTCGCGATCTGACCGACGAGCCGGTCGCCCTCTTCGGTGAACGCCACGATCGAAGGGGTCGTGCGGCTGCCCTCCCGGTTCGCGAGGACCTGGGGCGAGGTGCCTTCGACGGCGGCCACGCAGCAGTTCGTCGTCCCGAGGTCGATGCCGAGGATCTTGCTCACGCTACCCGTGCTCTTCTTCCGGGCGATTCTCGCCGGACGCCTCGCCCGGACGGACCGCGACCTTGACCAGCGCCGGAAGGATCAGCCGGTCGCCGATCGTGTAGCCCTTCCGCAGGACTTCGAGAATCGTGTTCGGGGGGGCATTCGACTCCTCGGTCGCGACCGCCTCGTGGAGATTCGGGTCGAAACCGCCGGCCGTATCGACCTCGCGCAGCCCGTGCTTGCGCCAGAGGTCGGTCAGCTGCCGGTGGATGAGAAGGATGCCCTGGCCGAAGTCGCTCTCGAGATCCTTGGAGGAGGCGTGCGACAGCGCGCGTTCGAAGCTGTCGACGACCGGCAGGAACTCCCGGGCGAGGTCGGCGAGGGCGAGCCGACGGGACTCGGCCTTCTCGCGCTCACTTCTCTTGCGCAAATTCTCGAACTCGGCGAGCTTGCGGAGGTGACGCTCTTTCAGCTCCTCCAAGTCGTGCTGAACCGACTTCAGCTTCTCCTCGGCCGCGGCGATGGCCGACCGCTCTTCCTCCGCGAGCGCGGCGTCGAGCGACTCGCCCGTGTCTTCCAGGAGGATGCGGTCCTCGTCCTCGGCGTCATTCCGCCGGTCGCGGTCAACCATGCGGGGGCTCCCGCCGACGGTTCTCGCGGCTCTCGAGCCGCTCGGAGAGCGCGCGGCCGAGGAGCTCGACGACCGGGATCACCCGCGGATACTCGCGCCGGGCCGGTCCGATCACTCCGAGCATTCCGGTCAGTCTCTCGCCCGGGCCATACGACGTCAATACGGCCGACAGCCGCGGATCGGACGCGAGGCTCGCCTCGGAACCGAGGACGACGCACGTTTCTCGAGCGTCGAGGTACCGCGTGACGAGATCGAGCAGGCGCGCCTTCTCGTCGAACGCGCGGAAGATCCTCTTCAAGCTTTCGACGTCGGAGAACTCCGGCTTGTCGAGCAGCTTCGAGGCGCCGTCGACGTAGACGTGCTGCTCCCCCTCCCGCGCGTCGAGCGCGAGCCGGGCGAGATCGAGCGCGCGCCCGAGCATCCGATCGCAGGCCGCCTTCTCTTCGGTCACCTCGTCTTGCAGGCTCCGCCGCACCTCGTGGAGCGTCCTGCCGGCATACTCCCGGCTGAACCGTTCGCTCGCGTCATCGAGCTCCCGCGAGGTGTAGTCGCCCCCGGTCTCGATGACCCGGGACAGGACGACGTCGGGCTCGTTGACCTGCACGACGAGGACTTTTCCGGGCGCGACCGAGAGAAACCTCAAGGTCTTCAACACGGTGTGGAGCGCATCGGGCGCAACCACGAACCCGACCTCCCCGGAAAGGCGTGAGAGCAACCGGGAGGCGGTCTGGAAGAGACCGGTGACCTCCGGCCCGGCGGACGCCAGATCCAGGTCCACCTGCTCGCGGACTCCCTCGTTGATCCGCCGGTTCCTCACGAGCTCGTCGATGTACAGCCGATAGGCGCGATCCGTCGGCACCCGCCCCGCGGAGGTGTGCGGCTGCGCGAGATAGCCGCCGTCGGTCAGGTCCGCCATGATGTTGCGGATCGACGCCGGGGAGAGGTGGAACCGGCTCGACTTGAAGAGCGTCCGGGAAGAGACGGGCCTGCCGGTGTCCACGTGGACCCGGATGATCTCTTTCAAGATCGCCTGACTGCGCGTGTCAAGTGTGCTCATGAATTCGCTTCTGGCACTCTCGCGCGGAGAGTGCCAGATTCAGGGTAGCGGCGGGAGCGGTTTCAGTCAAGGACGCGGAGTTCGCCAGGTCGTAGACTCCGCGCCGTGTCGGAGGATCTCGAAGATCCCGCGATCGTTCTCGTCGGTCCCGGCCGGGCGGGCCGCGCGTTCGCGCGCTCCTGGACCGCGGCCCGCGGCCGAATCGTGCTGGCGGGGCGCGACGCGGACGCAACGCGAAGATTCGCGGCCGAGCTCTCGGGAGCGGAGGCGCGGGATCTCGGCGACGGCGGCTCGCTCGGCGGCGACGTCCTCATCCTCTCCGTTCCCGACGACGCGATCGCTCGGGTCGCGGCCGCTCTCGTTCCGAGGGGCACCTGGCGGTTCGCCCTCCATTTCTCGGGGGCGCTTCCGAGCAGCGTCCTCGCTCCGCTCGTCCCCGCAGGCGCGAAGCTCGCGTCCTTACACCCTCTCCGCGCATTCAGCGGCGCGTCCCGCGAAAACTGGAAAGACGCCTTCGTGGCCGTCGAAGGGGACGAGCCCGCGGCGGAGGCGGCCGCCGCGATCTGCCGCCGGGTCGGCGCGCGCCCGCGGGAGATCCTCGCTCTCGGCAAGCCGCTCTACCACGCGGCAGCGACGCTCGCCGCGGGAGGATCCGCGTCTCTCCTGTCTTTCGCGGCGCGGGCGTGGGCGAGCGCCGGGCTCGACGAAGAAGAAGGCCGCGTCGCGCTGGCAGAGCTCGCGCGCACCGCGGTCGAAGCGATCGGGCGGCTCCCTTTCGAAAAAGCGATGACGGGACCGGTCGCGCGGCGCGACGCCGCGACGGTCCGGCTTCACAAAGACGCCCTTGCCGACCGGCCCGATCTGGCCGCGCTCTACGCACTCCTCGCGCGGGAGACGCTGCGGCGGACGCCCGACCGCGGCAAAGAGGGGGAGATCGGCGCAATCCTGGGCTTTGCGGAGGGCGCCGGGTCCCCGAACTCGTCCGAGAGGGGAAAGAAATCGGACACCCGCGGCCCAAACGGTTGAGCGGACGAGCGAGAAGGCCGCACGGCACGGGCGTTTCCCCCACTCCGGGTGCTAAAATCCGAGCGCGGGAAGAGACCCCGCCCCGACTAAAATGGTGTTCTTCAACTACGCCACGATGCAGATGGCGGCCAAGATCGTGTACTACGGTCCAGGTCTGTGCGGAAAGACCACCAACCTGCACCACATCTACGGTCGGACCGCCCCCGATTCGCGCGGCGAGATGGTCTCGCTCGAGACCGAGACCGACCGGACGCTCTTCTTCGATCTCCTGCCGCTCGACGTCGGAGTCATCAGCGGCTTCAAGACGCGGGTTCAGCTGTACACGGTCCCCGGCCAGGTCTTCTACAACACGACCCGAAAGCTCGTCCTGAAAGGGGTCGACGGCATTGTCTTCGTCGCGGACTCGCAGCGAGCGATGAAGGATGCGAACCTCGAGAGCCTCGCAAACCTGAAGACGAACCTCGCGGAGATCGGCATCGACTTAGATGAGCTTCCACTGGCGCTCCAGTACAACAAGCGCGACCTCGCGAACGTCCTGACGGTGGACGATCTGCAGAGGGATCTCAACCGGAACGGACTGCACGAGAGCTACGAAGCGAGCGCGATCCTGGGACAGGGCGTCTTCGAGACTCTCAAAGCGATCTCGAGGCTCACGCTGCGTTCGTTGAAGAAGAGGATGCTCGGAGAAGACCGCGCGGCTCCAAAGGCGGCGATCCCGGCGGCAGCCTCGCCCCCGAAGATCGCGCCGCCCCCGACCGCCGCCGCGGAACGAACCCGCCCGGTTCCGGTGGAGGACCGGCGACCCGCCGAACCCCCGCGCGCGACGATCGTGCTTGCGGCCCCGCACGATTCCGCCGCGGCGCGGGCGCCGGCTCGCGAAGAGTCGCCGACCGAGATCGAATTCGAGCCCGCGCAAACCGCGCCGGCCGCACCCGAGCCTCCGGAAGCTCAGGAAGCCCCGGCTCAGGAAGCCGCGGAAGAAATCGCGGATGTTTCGTTCGCGCAAACGAGGGAGCCCGCGCCGTCGCCGGGAGCCGGAGTCAAACACGTTCGGCTCGGCTCCAACGTCGACATCCTGGCCGAGCTCGAGCGCCTGAGAAAGAACGCGACGTCGCTGTCGCCCGCGGGCCGTCCGACCCGCCGGGCGGCTTCCGGCATTTCTGTCGACGACCTGCTCGCGAACAGCCTGAACCATCGCAAGGAAGTGAGCCGGATGTTCGAGCTCGAGATCCCGCGGCGCGATCTCGCTCTCGGCCAGAATGTGACGGTCACGCTGCGATTCGCGGACGGCAACAATCGGCGGGTCGGCGAAGAGAAGAGCTTCTCGATTCCGCTCGAAACCGCCCAGGATCTCGAGAAGCTCCTCCTCTCGCTCAAGTTTCAGATCTTCGGAAAGTAGGGGCGTCGAACGGGCGGAAGGCAGCGCCGCCGGACGCTTTTCGCCCCCCGCGCTGTCCTCGTTGCGCCACACGCGAAAAAAGCTTTTGCTTTTCCTTCCGTCCCGGCAGTAACCTTTTTCCAGATGCATCCAAGTCCAGGGCTCCACCGGAGGAGAAGCTGTGTTCTGTTGTGTCTCCTCGCAGGGCTGACCGGACTCATCGGTTGCTCGGCGAATCCCCGGCGTGCCGCGGCCCCCCACGGTCCTTCGCCCGCATACGTCGCCATGACGAGGGCCTCGGAAATCTTCGCGCGGGGCCGGGAGGCGGCGCTGGCCGGAGACTTCGACTGCGCCCGTGAGTATTTCGCCCAGGCGATCGACGCGTTGAGGCCACCCTCCGGCCCGGCGCCGACCGACCCGCAGTTGCTCGACTTCTCCTATCAGCTCTACGAGAGCGCGCTCCGCTACGAGGCATTGGCGGGGCCGGCGGAGGAGGCCGGCACCTCCGACGGGCTCATGGCGTCCGAGCTGACGGAGATCGCCGAGCCTCAGGCCTCCGAGCAGGCGATGGTCGACGCGAAGGAAGCGATCGCCAGCGACACCACCGGCGTGACCTATGACATCCCGATCACCGTGAACGACGCGGTCCTGAAGGTTCTGGCGGCCTTCCAGACGGACCTCCACGGCGTGATCGGCCGCGGTCTCGCCCGGTCGGGCCGTTACGTTCCGATGATTCACCGGATTTTCCAGGAGGAAGGGATCCCGGAGGACCTGGCTCAGATCGCGTTGATCGAGTCCTCGTTCTTGACCCACGCCCGCTCGCCCATGAAGGCTCACGGCATCTGGCAGTTCATGCCGCGCACCGGACGTCACTACGGGCTGACTGCAAACGGCATCGTGGATGAGAGGAGCGACCCGGAGAAAGCGACCCGGGCGGCCGCGCGGTACCTCTCCTACCTCCACGAGCTCTTCAACGACTGGTACCTGGCGATGGCAGCCTACAACGCGGGGGAAGGAAAAATTCTCCGCGCGATGCAGCGGACCGGCGCGCGCGACTTCTGGGAGCTCTCTGCGAGCGGAACGATCCGGCCTCAGACGCAGAACTACGTCCCCGCGGTCATCGCCGCGACTCTGATCGCGCGAAACCCGGTTCACTACGGCTTCGAGGTCGAGTACGAGGAGCCGCTCGCCTACGAGACGGTCCTGCTCGACCGACCGGTTCACTTGAAGCACCTCTCCGGGTCGGTGGAAGACCTGAAGCGGCTGAACCCAGAGCTGACGACGGCGATCACGCCGCGCCAGCCGGAGGGATATGAGTTGAAGGTCCCGGTGGGAAGCCGCTCGACCGTGCTGCTCGCTTTCGCCGGCGCGCCGACCGCCACGTTTTCGCTGGCTCGGAGGCACGTGGTCCGCCGCGGCGAGACTCTCGCCAGGATTGCGCGACGCTATGGCGTGTCCGTCTCGGCGATCGCCTCCGCGAACTCCCTTCCCCGGCGCGCGCGCGTCGCCCGCGGCCGGGTACTTGTGATCCCGGGTCGGTTCCGGGAGGAGAGAGTCCGGACCGCCAGCCTGCGGAAGGGAAAGCAGGGGCGCGCGGAAAGGACGGTCCTCGCGTCGCGAGCCCGGATCCGGCCGGCAGCCCGGCGGGCGGCCGCGAAACACTACGAGGTCCGGACCGGCGACACGCTCTATCGGATCGCGGTCCGGCACGGGACGACGGTCGCGCAGATCCTCGCCGTCAACGCGCTTCCCTCGTGGGCCAGGATCCGGCCGGGCGACCGGATCAGGATCCCCGGCAGCCGCTAGACCCCCTCTCCCTCTTCCGTCTGATAACCTCGCCCCGTCCTCGTCGCGCGACCAGGCGCTCCTTGGCCAGGGAGGCGCCATGCTCGCCCGAGTCCACTCCGCCGCGTCTTTCGGAATCGAAGCCCGCGTCTTGGATGTCGAAGTCGACGTCTCGTCCGGGCTCCCCTCCTTCACGATCGTCGGCCTGCCGGATCCGAGCGTCCGGGAGGCCCGGGAACGGGTCCGCTCGGCGCTTCGCAACAGCGGGTTTCCGATCCCGCCGGGCGCGGTCACCGTCAATCTCGCGCCGGCAGGCTTCCGCAAGTTCGGAGCCTCTCTCGATCTCCCCGTCGCCGTCGCCTTTCTGAAGCTCGCGGGGCTCGAGCCCGCCGACAACGCGCGCCGCGTCTTCGTCGGAGAGCTCGGGCTCGACGGCTCAGTGCGGCCGATCCGCGGGACGCTCTGCCTCGCGCTCGCCGCGCGCGAAGAGGGTTTCGCGGAGATCGCCCTTCCCGCCGCGAACGCCGCCGAGGCCGCGGCGGTCGATGGGATTCGCGTCGTGGCGGTCCGGTCGCTCGCCGCCCTCGTCGATCACCTCCGGGGAAGCCGCCCCATCCCCCCGTTCGTGTCCCCTCCCCGGGCAAAGACGCCGAGCGGAGGGCTCGACTTCGCGGACGTTCGCGGCCAGACGGTCGCGAGACGGGCGCTCGAGATCGCGGCGGCGGGCGGTCATCACGTGCTTCTCGTGGGACCGCCCGGGGCCGGCAAGACGATGCTCGCCCGCCGCCTCCCTTCGGTTCTTCCTCCGCTGACGCGGTCCGAGGCGATCGACGTCACCCGGATTCACTCGGTGGCGGGGACGCTCCCCGCCGGGGAAGGCTTGATCGAGACACCTCCGTTCCGGGCGCCTCACCACGGAATCTCCGCTCCCGGACTCGTCGGCGGCGGCAGCCGCCCGGCTCCCGGCGAGATCTCGCTCGCGCACCGCGGAGTCCTCTTCTTAGACGAGCTCCCCGAGTTCCGGCGCGATGTTCTCGAAGGGATCCGCCAGCCGATCGAGGAGAAGCGGGTCTCGATCGTGCGCGTCGGCGGCGCGTTCTCCTACCCGTGCGATTTTCTCCTCGTCGCGGCGATGAACCCGTGTCCGTGCGGCTTCGCCGGCGACCCGCGCCGCGCGTGCCGCTGCGATCCAGCCTCCCGCGCACGGTATGGACGAAAGCTCTCCGGCCCTCTCCTCGACCGGATCGACCTTCACGTCGCGGTTCCGGCCGTGCCATGGTCGGATCTCGACCGGAGATCGGAAGAGCCTTCGGCGGCGATTCGAGAGCGCGTCGCCGGCGTCCGACGGCGCGCGGCAGCCCGGCGCCCGGGGCGCGAAGGCTTTCGCAACGCGGACCTGACGCCGGCGGAGCTCGACCCCCGGGTTTCTCTCGAGCCTGCGGCACGGCGAGTTCTCGAGTCCGCCGTCGAGAGGCTCGGGCTTTCAGTTCGGGGCCTGTACCGGTGCCTGAAAGTCTCCCGGACGATCGCCGACCTGGAGGGCGCCCGTACGATCGCGCGCGCCCATCTCGCGGAGGCGATCTCGTTCCGGCTCCGGGAGGGCGACGCCGACGCCGCGTCTACCGCTCGGGAGCCGAGGCCGGGAACCCCTCCTTCGTGAGCATTCCGGCGAACTCCGCCTTGTTCACCGAGTGCAGCGAAGCCTCCTTCGGATCCACGAGTTTTCTCTTCACGAGGTCGAGGAGGGAGTCGTTCAAGGTCATCATCCCGGCCCCCCGGTTCGTCTGGATGACCGAGTAGATCTGGAAAGTTTTCGACTCGCGGATGAGGTTCGCGACGGCGGGAGTCGCGTAGAGGATCTCGTAGGCGGCGATCCGCCCGCCGCCGATCTTCTTGCACAGGGTCTGGGCGATGACGCCGCGAAGCGAGGTGGACAGCATCTGACGGATCTGGTCTTGCCGGTCCGCGGGGAACTGGTCGATGACCCGATCGATCGTCGAAGGAGCGGTCGTGGTGTGAAGCGTGCCGAAGACCAGGTGTCCCGTCTCCGCGGTCTCGACCGCGATCGCGATCGTCTCCAAGTCGCGGAGCTCTCCGACGAGAACGATGTCCGGGTCTTCCCGAAGCGCCGCGCGGAGGGCGTCCTTGAAGGAGTCGGTGTGCGAATGGACTTCGCGCTGATTGACGAGGCACTTCTTGTTCTCGTGGACGAACTCGATCGGATCCTCGATCGTGATGATGTGATCGGTGCGGTTCCGGTTGATGTAGTCGATCAACGCCGCGAGCGTCGTCGACTTGCCGGATCCGGTCGGTCCGGTCACGAGAACCAGTCCTTTGGTCAGGAAGCAGAGATCGAGGAGCTGGTTCGGCAGTCCGAGCTCCTCGGGGGTCCGGATCTCGAAAGGAATCGCGCGGAAAACCGCGCCCGGCCCGCGCCGGTCGCGAAAGAGATTGGCCCGAAAGCGCGAGACTCCCGGAATCGAATGAGCGAAATCGGTGTCGTTGCGGGTTTCGAACTCCGCCTGGTTCCGGTCGGGAGTGATCTCGAACAGCTGCTCGAGCAGAACGTGCTCCCGCGACGGCTCGGAACCAGGCAGTATCTTCATTTCCCCGTGGACCCGGATTCGAGGAGGCGTGTCGGTCGAGAGATGGAGGTCGGACGCTCCCAGCTCGAGCATCGTCAGAAGCATTCGCTCGATCGACGTCGTGACCTGCACGTCCCGCAGAGACGACCGGGGAGACACCTCCGGGGCCGTCGCTTGCTCGCGGTCGACGAACACCGGCGGCGGCACCGGCAGGGCGAGCGGCTCCGAGACGGCTTCCGCCTTTTCGATCGTGACTTTCCAACGCAACGGATCCGCTTCCACGCGAACGACCACCGGGCCCCCCCCGTTGCGGTAGGAAAAGGTGGTTCCCCCGTTGCGGTCGAGGTCGAGCCCGGCGGGCAGGATTTCCTCCACGAGCCGGACGAGCGAGGTGTGCGGGGTCGTCTGGGAAGCGTAGCGCGGTCCGTCGGGGAAGGACAGCATCACCTTCTCGTTGCTCGCGAGGACCGCGCCCGTCGCTCCGAACCGTGCGATGCTCCCGAGGAGCTGATCGATCTGCGCCACGACTACTCCGCGCCGTGGCCGTTTTCCACGACCCGCAAGACCCAATCCTTGTTCACGAGAAAGAGCTCGTCCGCCTTCCAGAGCCGAAAGAAGCGTTCGCTGCGGTTCAAGTGGTCGACTAAACGGGGACCGCCGTCCGGCGCCGAATAAAGGATTTCACCTTCCAGCCAGCCGCCCGCGGCAAGTGCAATGCGGACCGACCGGCGGTGCTCGAAAAGCTCGTCCCCCGATCCTTCCGCTTCGATCGAACATCCGGACATCCCGATCCAGACGACGGCACGCGAGTTCAACGACTCCCACTCTCCCGTTTCTGCCGGTGCGCGACCTCGAGGACTCTCTGGCGGTTGAAATCGTGCGAGCCATGTTCGGCGAGGAACAGCTGGACCCGCCTCGGAGTCGCGCCGACGAGGGCGAGCTCGACCTCGAACGGGTCTTTGTGAATCCGAAGATGTTCCAGCGCAGACATGTACCTGGAACAGAATGAATTGCGAGCGACGTACCCGTACGACCGCGCGCGCAAGTCCTTTGCTGGCATGATCGCCGACTTCCCCAAGAGGAGGAACTGACGCGAAACGTCAATCGAAACGCCGCCTCTGCGCCGAATCGCGGCTCCGACTTAGGTCGTCTTCCCGGGAACCGGGCGTTGAAGTACGCTGACTATCAGCAGGGTTTCATCGTTGGAGAACTCCGCACCGCTCTATGAGGGACCCGAGAGGCGCCGCGCCGAGCATCGTGTCGGCGCAGGGCGCCGAGTCGTTCGCGATCGCAGAGTTGAAGGCCGGCGAAGTCCCGGACTGGTTTTTCCGCCCGAGGTCGAGCGACGGACGCCTTCAGACCGACGATCGGTACAAAGGAGACTCGTGACGCGCCGGCGATTACCGGACCGGCGTCGCGCCGCTGCCTCTCCGTCTTAGTCCTGCCCGGGATGGGCGGCTCCGGGATTGCCATGCGCATCCGCGAGGTCGCTCCGCAAACGAAGGTCCTCTACACTTCGGGGTATACCGACGACGTCATCGTCCGGCTCGGCTCCACCGAAGAGGGCGCCGCGTTCCTGGAGAAGCCGTTTACGCCGGAAACGCTCGCTCGCAAGGTGCGCGAGGTTCTCGACAGCTAGCTCCCGCCGCCCTGCGGCGCGGTCTTTTCGCGCGCGCGAAAAACGTGAATAATCCTCCCCCGTAGAGTTGTTTACTGCCTAAATGATCGACCGGGTCCTCGCCAAGGTCTTCGGCACCCAGCACGAGCGCGACATCAAGAAGCTCCTGCCGCGCGCCGAGCGGATCAACGCGCTCGAGCCTTCGCTCCAGAAGCTTTCGGACGACGAGCTCTCCGGGAAAACCGCAGAGTTGAAGGCGCGCCTCGCCGAAAAGCTCGAAGGCGTTCCGGAGGAAGAGTTAACGGAGGCCCAGGCCCGGGCCTTGGACGAGCTCCTGGAGGAGGCCTTCGCGGTCGTGCGGGAAGCGTCCGTGCGTGCCCTCGGGATGCGTCCGTTCGACGTCCAGCTGATCGGCGGCATGGTGCTCCACCAGGGCAAGATCTCCGAGATGAAGACGGGCGAGGGCAAGACGCTCGTCGCGACGATGCCCGTCTACTTAAACGCCTTGACCGGGCGCGGGGTCCACGTCGTCACCGTCAACGACTACCTGGCCCGACGCGACGCGGACTGGATGGGCAAGATCTACCGTTTCCTGGGCCTCTCCGTCGGGTGCATCCAGAACTCGCTCTCCGACGAGGAGCGAAAGCGGCAGTACGCCTGCGACGTGACCTACGGGACCAACAACGAGTTCGGTTTCGACTACCTGCGCGACAACATGAAGTTCGAGCTCGAGTCGATGGTCCAGAGAGGACACGTCTACGCGATCGTCGACGAAGTGGACTCCATCCTGATCGACGAGGCGCGGACGCCGCTCATCATCTCCGGGCCTTCCGAGGAGAACACCGAGAACTACTACAAGTGCAACCGGATCATTCCCCGACTCGTCAAGGGAGACGAGACCAAGGACAAGTACGGCAACAAGGTGACGACCGGCGACTATCTGGTCGACGAGAAGTCGCGCACCGCGGTCCTGACCGAGGAAGGCGTCGCCAAGGCCGAGAAGCTGCTCGGCGTCAAGAACCTCTACGAGCTGACGGCGATCGACCTGCTCCACGGGACTGAGCAGGCCCTGCGCGCGCACGCCCTCTACAAGAAGGACGTCGACTACATGTTGAAGGACGGCCAGGTCCTGATCGTCGACGAGTTCACGGGGCGCGTGCTGCCCGGGCGGCGCTGGTCGGACGGGCTCCACCAGGCGGTGGAGGCGAAGGAGGGCGTCCGCATCGAGCGCGAGAACCAGACGCTCGCGACGATCACGCTGCAGAACTACTTTCGTCTCTACGAAAAGCTGGCGGGTATGACGGGCACCGCGGACACCGAGGCGGGGGAATTCCACCAGATCTACAAACTCGACGTCGTGGTCATTCCGACGAACATGCCGATGATCCGCATCGACAACCAGGACGTGGTGTACGCGTCCGAGCGGGAGAAGTTCGACGCCGTGGCGGACGAGATCCTCGCGTGCCGCGAGCGGGGGCAGCCCGTCCTGGTCGGCACCGTCTCGATCGAGAAGTCCGAGCGGCTCTCGGGACTCTTGAAGACACGGAAGGTGCCCCACGTGGTCCTGAACGCGAAGTTCCACGAGAAAGAGGCCGAGATCGTCGCGCAGGCGGGCAAGTCCGGCTCCGTCACGATCGCGACGAACATGGCGGGCCGCGGAACCGACATCGTGCTCGGCGGCAATCCCGACGCCTTCGCCGAGCACCGCCGCGCGGAGACGAAATCCGCCGAGGAGTTCACCGCGCTCCTGACCCTGCTCCGCGCCGAGGCGGTGAAAGACCGCGAGACGGTCTTGGCGGCGGGAGGCCTGCACATCCTGGGGACCGAACGGCACGAGTCGCGCCGGGTGGACAACCAGCTCCGCGGACGGAGCGGCCGGCAGGGAGATCCCGGCTCCTCGCGCTTCTACCTTTCGCTCGAAGACGACCTGATGCGCATCTTCGGCTCGGATCGCCTGCAGAACATCATGCGCAAGCTCGGAATGGAGGAAGGCGTTCCGATCGAGCACGGAATGGTTTCGCGCGCGATCGAACGCGCTCAGAAGCAGGTCGAGGGACGCAACTTCGAGACCCGCAAACATCTCCTCGAGTACGACGACGTGATGAACCGGCAGCGCGAGGAGATCTACGGCCTCCGTCGCGACATCCTGAAGGGCAAGCAGGGGAAGGAAGAGATCCTCGCGCTCGCGGACGTCATTCTCGACTACACGCTCGGCCGGAACCTGCCGGAGGACAAGGCATTCGACGAGTGGGACATGGCCGCGTTCGACGTGGACTTGAAGGAGTACTTCGGCATCGACGCCGGAAGTCTCGACTTCACCGGAAAAGACCGCGACGAGATCCGCGAGACGCTCCTCGCGGCGCTGCGCGAGATCTACGAGGCCAAGGAAAAGGTGCTCGGGTCCGAGACGATGCGCCTCCACGAGCGTTTCGTGATGCTGCAGGTCGTCGACCAGCAGTGGAAGGACCACCTGCTCGCGATCGACCACCTGAAGGAAGGGATCGGGTTGCGCGGGTACGGCCAGCGCGATCCCTTGGTCGAGTACAAGAAGGAATCCTTCGAGCTCTTCACGTTGATGAAGGAGCGGATCGAGGACCAGATCGTCCAGTACCTCTTCCGGCTCCAGCCCGTCATCCGCGAGGCGGAGGGGGAGGTCGCGGCCGAGGACGAGCCGCGTCACGCGCCCGTGGGCCTTCCGTCGCGCCGCTCGGCGAACGTCAATTACTCCTACGGAGCCGCCGCATCGGGCGGCCAGGACGCGAAGGTCGAGACGATCCACCGCTCGAGCCCGAAGGTCGGAAGGAACGATCCGTGCCCCTGCGGCTCCGGCAAGAAGTACAAGAAGTGCCACGGCGCCGCCGCGGCGGGAGCCTGATGGCGCGCCCGCGCGTTTCCTCCGGCGGTTCGGACGATCGCCCGCCGCTCGCGCTCACTTTCGACGACGTTCTGCTCCTGCCCGCGCGGTCCCGCGCCCACCCGCGCGACGTGGACCTCCGCACCCGGCTGACCGACGCCGTTCCCCTGCACATCCCGATCGTCTCCGCGGCGATGGACACGGTCACCGAGTCGCGCCTCGCCATCGCAATGGCGCAGCAGGGCGGCCTGGGAGTCATCCACAAGAACCTTTCGATCGCGGCCCAGGCCGAAGAGGTGGACCGGGTCAAGCGGTCGGAATCCGGGATGATCGTGGACCCCGTGACGGTGCGGCCCGAGCAGAAGATCGCCGAGGCGCTCGAATTGATGGCGCGTTACAAGATCTCGGGGGTCCCGGTCATCGACGAAAAGGGAAAGCTTGTCGGCATCCTGACGAACCGCGACCTGCGGTTCGAGACGCGGCCCGACCGGCCGATTTCGTCCCGGATGACAAAGGAGCGTCTCATCACGACGCCCGTCGGGACGACGCTCGAGCAGGCGAAGGAGCTCCTCCACCGCCACCGGATCGAGAAGCTTCTCGTCGTGGATCGCAACGGCAACCTGAAAGGCCTGATCACCGTCAAGGACATCCAGAAGGCGATCAAGTACCCGAGCGCCGCGAAAGACCGGCTGGGGCGGCTGCGGGTGGGCGCCGCGGTCGGGGTTGCCAACGACCTGGTCGAGCGGGCGTCCGAGCTCGTGCGGGCGCACGTGGACGTCCTCGTGCTCGACTCCTCGCACGGCCACAGCCAGGGCGTCTTGGACGCCCTGAAGCTGCTGCGGAAGAAGTTCTCGTCGACCCCGATCATCGCGGGCAACGTCGCGACGGAAGAGGGCGCGCGTGACCTCGTACGGCTCGGCGCGGACGCGGTCAAGGTCGGGATCGGCCCCGGCTCGATCTGCACGACGCGCGTCGTCACGGGAGCCGGCGTTCCGCAGATCCACGCGATCCGCGAGTGCGCGCGGGCGACCCGCGGAACGCGCGTGCCGCTCATCGCCGACGGGGGAATCAAGTTCTCCGGCGACGTGGTCAAGGCGATCGCGGCCGGCGCGCACACCGTGATGATCGGGTCGCTCCTCGCCGGCACGGAAGAGTCGCCCGGCGAGACGATCCTCTACCAGGGACGCACTTTCAAGGCGTACCGCGGCATGGGCTCGCTCGCCGCAATGAAGTCGGGCTCCTCGGATCGCTACTTCCAGGAGTCGATGGGGGTCGAGGCCTCGACCGACGCTTCGCTCTCCAAGCTGGTTCCCGAAGGGATCGAGGGAATGGTGCCCTACAAGGGCTCGGTCGAGGGATTGGTCCACCAGCTGACGGGCGGGCTTCGCAGCGGTATGGGGTTGACCGGGGCGCGGACGATCGAGGAGCTGCGGACGAAATCGAAGATGGTTCGGGTGACCTCCGCGGGGTTGAAGGAGTCGCACCCGCACGACGTGATCATCACGAAGGAAGCGCCGAACTACCGGAGAGAAGAGGGATGACCACGGCCCCCGTCTAGCTCTCCTTCTTCTTCCGCCTCTTTTCCAGCACTTCCTCGAGCCGCCGCGAGAGCTCGGCTTCCTCACCCGCCGCGCCGGGCCGGTAGTATCGCGTTCCTCGGAGCCGGTCGGGCAGGCACTCGATCCCACCGACTCCCTCCGGCTCGTCGTGCGCGTAGCGGTAGCCGCGGCCGTAGCCGACGTCTTTCATCAGTCGCGTCACGGCGTTCCGGATAACGTGAGGCACCGGCTCCGCGGGCCGCTCCGCTACGTCTTTCTTCGCTTCGCCTTCGGCGACGTAGACCGCGTTCGACTTGGGCGCGAGCGCGCAGTAGACGGCGGCTTCGACGAGCGCGAGCTCCCCCTCGGGCGAGCCCAGAAAATCGTAGGCTTCTTTGGCGTCCAGAGAGATCCGGAGCGCCCTCGGATCGGCGAGGCCCACGTCTTCCGACGCGAACCGCACGATCCGGCGCGCGAGGTAGAGCGGCTCCTCCCCCGCCTCGAGCATCCGCACCATCCAGTAAACGGTCGCGTCCGGGTCCGATTCGCGCATCGACTTGTGGAGAGCCGAGATCAGGTTGTAGTGCTCCTCCCCCGCCTTGTCGTAGAGGAGAACCTTGCGCTGGAGAAGGTCCTTTAAGCGCGCGGCGTCGATCGTCCGGGTCTTCGAGGTCTCCGCGTCCGCGGCGGCGGCCTCGAGCAGGTTGAGAGCACGGCGCGCGTCGCCCCCTGCGGTCTGTGCGATGAACGACAGGGCCTCGTCGTCGAGGCGGAAGTCGCGGGAGCCCAGGCCGCGAGGGATGTCCTCCAGCGACCGGCGCACGATCCGGACGATCGCGTCGGGCGACAGCGGCTCGAGCACGACGACCTTGCAGCGGGAGAGGAGCGCGCCGTTGAGCTCGAAGGAGGGATTCTCGGTCGTGGCGCCGATCAGGATCACGTCACCCGTCTCGACGTAGGGAAGAAAGACGTCCTGCTGCGCCCGGTTGAATCGGTGGATCTCGTCCAAGAACAGGATCGTCCGCTGGCCCGCCTTGGACTTGAGCGCCCGCGAAGCCTCGAGGACCTCGCGCATCTCCTTGACCCCCGTCGCGATGGCGGAATAGGCGAGAAACCGCGAAGAGGTCTGGGCCGCGATCAATCTCGCGAGCGTGGTCTTCCCGACGCCCGGAGGGCCCCAGAAGATGAGCGAGGGCACCCGATCCTCGGCAATCGCGCGGAAGAGAAATCCGTTCACTCCGACGACTTCTTCTGGCCCCTCGACCTCGTCGAGCGACCGCGGGCGCATCCGATCCGCGAGAGGGGCTCCCTCCCGAACTTCCGCGACGGCTCGCTTCCGGTCTTCCCGGTCGAAGAGGAGCCCGCTCATGCGGACTCCAGCCGCCGACGGCACTGCTCCGAGCAGACGGGAACGGTCTCGGCGCCCCGCCGACCGGGCACGGCCAGCCGGCGATCGATCCAGGTCCCGCACACCGGGTCCCGCACCATTTCGGCCTCGATCGGCCGCGGGGAGGAACGGCGCGTGTACTTCGCCCGACCCGCCCGCAGGAACGGCCGCGCCATCCGCAGAATCGCGAGAAAGAGAAAGACGAGGAAGACCGCGAGGGCGAGGCGGCTCACGACGCCCGCAGACTCGAAATGCGCTCCTGAATCCGATCGAGATCCGGGATCTCGGGATAGCGCCGTCTCAACTCGTCGAACCAGCGCTGCGACGTCGCCGGATCGTGCAGGTCATAAGCCTGGACGAGCACCAGGTTCAACAGCGACTGCCAGTGGTCCCGGTCGTTCTTGTGCGCCCGCTCGAAGAGCGCGATCGCCCGATCGAACTCCCCGCGGTTGCGGTACGCGGCGCCCAGGTCGGAGAGGAGGTTGGGGTTTTCCGGCGCCTTTCGACGGGCTTTTTCGTACGACTGGATCGCGCGGTCCCAGTCTCCCCGGTCGTACCACGCGTTTCCGAGCGCGATCAAGAGCTGCGGGTTCTCGGGGTCTCTCTCCACGGCCCGCTGGAGCTCCGAAAGGCTGCCGGCGGTCCCTTCGGGCGCTTGAACGATCGGGGCCGGGCCGGGACGTCCCCCGCCGCCCGCGAAATATCCGCCGATGAAACCGAGAAGCGCGCCGACCAAAACCGAAAGAATCGGAAGCCGCCGCCCGGCGGTCACGGCGACTCTTCCGTCTCTTCCTTGATTGGAGTCGCGCGCCATCGTCCGGCGCCGGCCGCGCCCGCGCCGAACGTCGTCGACTCCCAGGTGCCGGCGATCGTGCTCCCGTCCCGGGCGAGTCGCCCGTAGAAGATTCCGACGAAGCCGAGTTGCGAGTCGACGCGCTCGACCCGAAGCCGATCGCCGATCAAGGTGCCGCGCAGCGAGCCGGACAAGCCCCCTTCCAGCGTGTAGTCGCCCGACACGAGCGAGCCGTCGAGCGCCATCCGGAAGACGCCGCGCTGTTCGCCCGGCTCGAGCGTGACCGCCCAGCGGCCGGTCAAAAGGTCGGCCGCGGCGGCCGGCCGCGCCTTCCCGCGCAGCTCGGCGTCCAAGAGCGCGACGTTCCTCCGGCGCTCCAGGATCCGCTCGACGACGATCCGGCGGCGGTCGAGGAGCGTGCGCACCTCCTGCTCCGCTGCGGCGACCGCGTCCTCGCGCCGCGTGAACTCTTCAGGGCTCGCATCGGCGCGCCCCGCGAGGTCCGCGACCGCCCGGCTCGCGGCGGAGAGCTCCGAGGCGGTCGTCTCGAGGCGGCGCGCCACCTCCGCGAGCTGGGAGGCGTCGGCGGCCAGCCGGCGCCGCTCCCGGGCGAGGTCGGCCTTCAAGACGTCCGAGACGGTGTCGGCGAACAGGGCACCCACGGTCGCCGCGACGAGAATCACGAACCGGGGCGCCAGCCGTCTCATCGCCGCGATTCTAGTCCCGGGGACCGGCCCCGAAGAAAAAGGAGGCCGAAGCCTCCTTTGGGATCGAGAACCTGTTCGAAAGGTCAGTGGCTGGCGGCCCGGGTCTGGGCGGACTTCGCCAGCGCCCGATCCACGAGCCTCTCGACCTCTTCTTCGTCCATGTTGTTGATGACGGCGACCTCCGAGACGATCAGGTACTTGGCGCGCTCGTACATCTTCTTCTCGCGGAAGGAGAGAGTCTTGCGCGTCATGATGAAGTTGAGCGTCTTCAGGACGTCGGCGATGTCGTGCAGTCTGCCGCTCTTCATCTTGTCGAGGTTCTGCTTGTACCGGCCTTTCCAGTCGCCGGTCGCCGAAAAGCGGCCGTCGGACAACGTCTTCATGAGGCCGGAGACGTCCTTGCGCTGGGTCAGGCGCCGCAGGCCGATCAGATCGGTGTTTCCGATCGGAACCATGACCTTGGAGTTGTTCGCAAGGAGGCGCAGGTGATAGAAGCTACGGGGAGAAACGGGAGCCGCGTCCGTCACGAAGCCTTCGCCGATCTTTTCGACCACCGACACGCCGTGATTCGGGTAGACGACCTTCTCTCCGACTCGAAATCCCACAGAACCTCCTCAAACAAACAAGTAAAGAACCGCGAAGTTGCAGATTATAGAGAAAACCCTCGAAAAATTCAACTTTCCGGCGGGTCATGCGCCGTCCCGCCGAGCCGCGCTCGATTGAGCGCACGATGTTTACCGCTATCATGCGACCTCGGCCGGAGTGGCGGAATGGCAGACGCAGGGGACTCAAAATCCCCCGCCCTTTGCGGGTGTGTGGGTTCGACTCCCACCTCCGGCACCACGCGTGGGCTTCCTCGTGCCGGTCGCCGAGTCATCGAGCCGTCGACTGGAAAAGAGCGTCTCACGGTACCCTGTTGCCCATGATGAACACGGCGGTCCGGACACTCGTCCTTCTCGCGCTCGCCACGGGATGCGCGGCCGGCGCCGCGAAGAGACCTGCAGCGGCGCCCGCGCCACCCAAGACCAGCGCAACGCCGACCCTCATGTCGGAGGAGCCGCCTGCTCTCACGCCTCAGGAGCTGATCGGCCTCGAGCGCACTCCGGGCAGCACGCCGCCGCTCCCGCAGGGGGTCGAGCCGGCCCCGGCTCCGGTGGCAGGGCTCGGCGGAATCCCGGGGCCGTCGCCGGCCTGCGGGCCGGAGGACGCGCCCGTCCGGATCTACCTTTTCACCGACTTCCAGTGCCCCGTTTGCCCCCGGGTCGTCGAGCCGATCAAGCACCTCGCGCGTGCCTATCCCAACGACGTGCGCATCGTCCTGAAGGAGAACCCCCTCCCGATTCACAACCGCGCCGCGCGGCTCGCCGCGGCCTCGCTGGCCGCCCTGCGGCAGGGAAAGTTCTGGGAGCTCCACGACCGTCTCTTTTCGGGCGACCGGCGATTCGAGGACTCGGATCTCATCACTTATGCGCAGGCGCTCGGCCTCGACGTCGCGCGCTTCCGGCACGACATGGACGACGAAGCGGTCGTCGAGCAAGTCAAGTACGAGAGCGAGCTCGCCAAGTCGATCGATCTCGGCAGCACGCCCGGCCTGATCGTGAATGGAACGCGTCACATGGGCTGGGGCAGCTACATGAGCCTCGAGAACGTCGTGAAGCAGGAGCTCGCGCGTGCCCGGAAGATCGCCCAAGGAGGAGTGCCCGCGGGCCGCGTCGCCTACGAGGCCACCCGGCAGTCCGGACCGAACGGCGAGCGCCTCGCGGCCGCCCTCTTCGCGGTCACGAAGTAACTCCGCGGCATTCCGCCGGGCCGGCATCCGACCTCGATGCCCTGCGTTGGATGCGGGTGGAAGCAGCATCGAACGGCCGGACTGTTCGTCTTCGTCGTCCATTCGTGGCGAATTGCCGCGGAAGTCGGGCACGGGAAATAATGGCGGGACACATGTCCGAAGACGAGCTCCTGGTCTCCGTGGTCATGCCGTGCCTGAATGAAGCGGAAACGGTCAGCCGTTGCGTCGACGCTGCGCGGAGAGCGATGGAAGCTGCCGGGATTCCGGGCGAGATCATCGTGGCGGACAACGGATCGACGGATGGCTCGCCCGAGCTCGCCGCCCGCGCTGGAGCCCGAGTGCTCCACGTGACCGAGCATGGGTACGGGGCCGCGCTCATCGGAGGAATCGCCGGAGCGCGCGGTCGCTACGTCGTGATGGGGGACGCCGACGAGAGCTACGATTTCGGGACGATCCCCGCGTTCGTCCGGAAACTCGAGGAGGGCAACGACCTGATCATCGGGTCGCGCTTCCGGGGTCGTATCGAGCCGGGCGCGATGCCACGGCTGCATCGCTGGCTCGGTAACCCGGTCCTCTCTTTCCTCGGCCGCCTGTTCTTCCGTGTCCCGGTCTCCGATTTCCACTGCGGGATCCGGGGCTTCCGCAACGAAGCCGTGAAGCAACTCGGCCTCCGGACCACCGGGATGGAGTTTGCGAGCGAGATGGTGGTCAAGGCGTCCCTCTTCGGATTGCGGATCGCGGAGATCCCGGTGACTCTTCGCCCCGACGGCCGCTCACGTCCCCCGCACCTCCGGACGTGGCAGGACGGCTGGCGGCACCTCCGGTTCCTCCTGATCTACTCGCCGCGGTGGCTCTACCTCGTGCCGGGGCTCCTCTTCGCGGTCGGCGGTGCGCTGTTGATCGTCTGGCTTCTTCCGGGCCCCCGGGCACTCTTCGGCGCGACTCTGGACGTTCACGCGATGCTGGGAGCGGCTGCGCTCGTCCTGATCGGGACGCAGGCAATCTCGTTCGCCGTATTCGCAAAGATTTTCGCCATCACCGAAGGGCTTCTGCCGATGGACTCCCGCCTGGAGAAGGCGTTTCGCACCGTCACTCTGGAGACGGGGCTCGTTTGCGGCGCGCTCCTGACGGTCGCCGGCGCGCTGCTCGTCGGGCACGTCGTCAGCGTCTGGTCCAGCGCGCAATTCCGGACGCTCGACTACTCCCGGACGATGCGCTGGATGATTCCGGGCGCGCTCCTTCTCGTCCTCGGCGCCCAGGCGATCCTCTCGTCGTTTTTCCTGTCGATCCTCGGCCTCAAGAGGCGATGAGCAGGGCGAAAGCGCCCGCGCCCCTCGCGGCGGTGGGTGCCCTCCACCAGAAGGCCGTCTTCTCGCGGCGAGTCCTCGTACTCGCGGAGCGGCTCGCCCGGCTCCTTCCACCGGGGCCGCGCGTCCTCGACATCGGCTGCGGCGACGGAAGCATCGCGAGGGCGCTCGTCGCCCGGCGGCCGGACCTGGCGATCGAGGGATACGACGTGTTCGCGAGGCCGAATGCCGCGATCCCCGTGACCCGCTTCGATGGAACGCGGCTTCCGGTGTCAGACGGCGCCGCGGACGCCGTCCTCCTCGTCGACGTGCTGCATCACGCCGAAAATGCCGTGTCCCTCCTCCGCGAGTGCGCCCGCGTCGCACCCGTCGTCATCGTGAAGGACCATTTCGCCGACTCGCGCTTCGAGGCGTGGATTCTCCGCTTCATGGATTGGTTCGGCAACGCCCCGCACGGAGTCGTCCTCCCCTACCGCTACTTCACGACGGCTTCCTGGGCGAAGGCTCTCGCAGCCGCCGGCCTTCGCGAGACCCTGCGCGAGGAAGTTCCCGGGCTTTATCCGTTCCCGTTCTCCATCCTGTTCGGAGGGAGGATGCAGTTCATTGCACGACTTCAGCCGAGCGAGTGACTGGAACAACGAGCCGCACGAGTTCGGTCTCGGCACGCTCGGCATGTACCTCGCCGCGATGAACAATTCCCGGAGGCCCGTCGTTTCCAGGAACAGGCGATCCGTCTGAACCTGCGTCGGGGCTGAGCGAGGCGCGTTACCGTCTCTTCGGCTTCGCCGGCTTCTTCGCTTCTTTCGCGACCGCCTCGAGCAGCCGCTCGGCGATCTTCCCGTGCTCGCTCGCCGGCGAACCGACGTCCTCGGAAGGCGGCTTGTCTCGCTTGCCGAGAGTCCACTCGAGCGCATCGATCGCCGCCGCGAACTCGGAGATCCAGAAGCCGGAGAGCGATCGGGCCTTCTCCCGGATGCGGCGGATTTCGCCGTTGACGTCCTGCGCCGTCCTCATCGAGGCACGCGAAGCGTCAGCCCCGCCGGCCGGGCGGAGTGGTCTCTTTCTTTTCGTTCGCGGGAGCGTCATGAAGAAGGTGGGCGAACTTCTTCTCCCGTTCCGGATTCCTCCGCGAGAACGAGTCGAGACCCCGCGCGAGGCGCGCGGCCTGCGGCGCGGAAGGCTCGACTTCCTTCGTTACGGAAGCCGGAAGCCCTGCGGGCTTCGCCGACTCCTCCGGGAGGAGATCGAGCTTCGGCCGCGCCTCGGGGAGGGGCCCGGCAGCCGACTCGGCATCGGCGAGAAACGGGGGCGTGGCGATCACGTCCGGAGGAATTTGTGCCGAAGGCGCTTCCCGCCCGCCGGTCGCCGGCTCCGCGGGCGCTCCGGCGAGCGCGCGCTTCAAGGATTTCCAGAAGCTCGGCCGGTCCTCTCGCACTCCGCGATTGTACCCGCGGCGAGAGCCGGACAAGGGGTTTCGGGGGATCGCAAGGTCTCCCGCCCGGGATCAATGCTCCAGCCCGTACTCCTTGATCTTGTTGTAGATCGTTTTCAGGGAAAGTTTCAGGAGCTCGGCGGTCTTGCGCTTGTTGCCGCGGGCGAACTCGAGCGTCTTCTGAATCAGCCGGCGCTCGACGTCGGCGAGCGAGTCGCCTACCGTGATGCGCACGACGGGAACCTTCCGTCTCCGGGACCCGCGGGCCGCCAGCGGCCGCCCGAGAACCGACCGCACGACCGTTGGACCGATCGTCCTTCCCTCGGCGAGCCGGGCCGCGCGCCGAACCGCTTCCCGAAGCTCGGTGACGTTGCCCGGCCAGTCATGCGCGGTCAGAGCATCCATGGCTTCCGAGTCGAACGTCGACGTGGCGCTCGCCTCCTCGAGGAAGTGCCGCGCGAGCCGCGCCACGTCGTCGCCCCGTTCGCGAAGGGGCGGCAGATGCAACACGCTCTCCTGGAGGCGACGGACGATCGCGTGGTCGAGATCGCCGCGCCGCACGGCCTCGGCCGGATCGCGGTCCGCCGAGAGAACGAGCCCGGGTCCCGTCCCGGCGTCGAGAGCCTCGAGGACCCCCTCCTGAACCGCGGCGGAGACGCGATCGATTCCGGTCACGAAGAGGGTGCCGGTCCCCGCTCTCGCGAGCGCCTCGACGAATCCCTCGCCGTCGGCGGCTTTGACGAACGGGTCGGCGCCGCGCGACGAGAGCCGGTGGAGGAACCTCGCCGCGGCTTCCTTCTCCGTGCCCTCCTCCCCCGTGACGAGAACGGCGCGCTCCAGGGCGAGGCGCTCGATCGTGGCCATCGCTTCGACCCAGCGGCCCGAGCGACCGGGCAGCGCGACCGAGGCTTCGACGCGGGCGAGCCTCAATCGAGTTTCCTCCCCGCGCAGGTGCTCTTCCCGGCGGCGCCGGAAGGCCTGCAGGAGGACGGCGACGCGGGCGGCGGACACCGGCCTCCAGAGAAAATCGTTGGCTCCCTTCTCCATCGCCGCGACCGAGTCTTCGAAACGGCCGGCGGCGGCGAGCGCCCAGACGCCGCGATCCGGCTTGCCCCGGCCGAGAAGGGCGAACAGGCTCTCGCTATCCACGCCGGGCAGGTCGAGGGCGAGGACGACGACGTCCGGCAGGAATTCCGAAAGATGGCGGCGCGCCTCGAGTGCCGATCCGACGCTCCGGACCTGTCCTCCGGCTGCGGAGACGGCGCGGCGCAGGGCATCGCGCGATTCGGAATCGGGATCGACGACGAGGACCTTCGTTTGCGCGCTCACCGAGCCCCTGATTCTAACAGCGCCCCCTGGATTCTGGGTCCTAACGCCGAAGGCGGATTCCGAGCTCCGGCCAGAGCGCGTCGACGCGGCGGCGGACGTCGTCGCTCATGACGATCTCGTCCGGCCAGCGCCGGAGGAATCCTTCCTCTTTCCATTTCCGGGTCGCGTCGATCCCCATCTTGCTGCCGTAGCACGGCAGGCGCGCGGCGAAGTCGAGCTCGTCGACCGGACCGTGCACGAACTCGATGTCGCGCTCCGGATCGATCGCGGTCAGAGTCCGCCAGAGCGCCTCCGGAAAGTTGCGCAGGTCCACGTCCCGGTCGAAGACGACGATCGTCTTCGTGAACATCATCTGCCCCGTTCCCCAGATCGCGTGCATGGTCTTCCGGGCGTGACCCGGATAGCGCTTGTCGATCGAGACGAGCATCAGGTTGTGGAAGATTCCCTCGACCGGCAGGTGCATGTCGACGAGCTCCGGGATCATCCGGCGGACGAGCGGAAGAAAAAGGCGCTCGACCGCCTCTCCCAGAAAGCCGTCCTCCATCGGCGGCTTGCCGACGATCGTCGTCAGATAAACCGGCTTGCGGCGGCGGGTCACGGCCGTGACGTGGAAGACCGGGAAGTCGTCGTCCAGCGAATAGAAGCCGGTGTGGTCTCCGAACGGGCCTTCGCGCCGGCGCTCGCCCGGTAGGACGTAGCCCTCGAGAACGATCTCCGCTTCCGCCGGCACCGGCACGTCGACGGTCTTTCCGTCGACGAGCGGCACGCCCTCGCCGCGCACGAACCCCGCGAAGAGGAGCTCCGAGATTCCCGGAGGCAGCGGCGCGACGCCCGAGAAGACCGTCGCGGGGTCCGCTCCGATCGCGACCGCCACCTCCATCCGCCTCCCCTCCCGTTCGTATCCGCGCGCCTGCCCCGCGCCGTCCTTGTGCTTCTGCCAGTGCATGCCGGTCGTGTTCCGGTCGAAGACCTGCATGCGGTAAACCCCGACGTTGACGTTGCGCGTAACGGGGTCGCGCGTGATCACCAGGGGAAGGGTGATGAACGGCCCGGCGTCCTGGGGCCAGCAGGTCAGGACGGGCAGAGCTTTGAGGTCGACGGACTCTCCGGTCTCGACGACCTCCTGGCACGGCGCGGAACGCACGTTCTTCGGAAACACCTGCGCGAGCTCGGTCAGCCTCGGGATCGCCTTCAGCTTCTGGAGGAATCCCTCCGGCGGCTTCGGATCGAGAAGAGGCTCGAGCCGCGCATCCCACTCGTCCCAGCCGGCGAGGTCGAGCGCGCGAAGCATCCGCCGGCGCGACGCGAAGAGGTTGATCGCGACGGGCATCGACGATCCGGCCACGTTCTCGAAGAGGAGCGCGGGCCCGTCCCCCTTGACCGCCCGGTCCGCGATCTCGGCGATCTCGAGGATCGGAGAAACCTCCCGGGAAACGCGGACGAGGTCTGCGTCCGCCTCGAGAGCTGCGATGAAGTCCGAGAGGTCTCGAAAAGCCACGGCGAAAATCTACTGCGACGCCGTCGATCGGCCGTAGCCGGCGTGGACCCATGCCTCGATCCCCCCGAAGACGTGCGACACGTAGGGGAATCCCTGGCGCGCCAGGAACTCACAGGCGGAGGCGGCGTCGATGCCGTCGCGGCTGAAGACCAGGATCGGCTCCTTCCTCCAGGCGGCGAGCTCGCGGTATCGCCACGGCAGATCGGTCAGCGGAATCTCCCGCGCTTTTCGGAAGTGCGGCGGGCCGGCCGCGAACTCCCGATCCTCCCGCACGTCGAGCACCAGGGCCCCCGGGTTGTCGCGCATGATTTCGTTGGCGACGCCGGCCTCGATCTCGCGGCAGTTGGCGGTGAGCGACGCGACGACCTGCCGGCTGGTCGCGCAGGACGGCGACACGACCGCGAGCGTACCGAGGACGACCGCAACGCCGAGCCCGAAGAAGAGACCGGGCTCACCGCGCCGCATCGCGACGAATTATAGAGACTTCCGGCTCGATCGCTCCGACGACTGCTCCCGCAGCGTTCCGGACGGGCGGGGCCTCGAAGGCTTGGAGAGCGCGGCGCGCCGAGTCCGGCAACCAACGCATCTCGCGCATCAACTGCAGGGTCACCGCCGGGCGGGCGCGCGCGGACCCGTCCTCGATCTTGAGCGCCAGGCCGGCGGATTTTCCATCCGGGGTCGGGGCGCGGACCCCGACTGCGTAGACTCCTTCGGCGCCCTCCTTGCCGATCCACCTCCCGCGTCCGGCTCGCAGGAGCTCCGTCGTGAAGAACCGGGTTCCCGCGACCATGTCGGGATTTCTCGACATCGCCTGGACGACCAGCGCGCGCGCCCGCTTCTCCTCCCGCGTCTCGCCGTGCACGCGGCGGGCCATGAGGCGGGCATAGGCGAGCGCGAGCGCGGAGAGAGGAAGCCGATAGACCGCGAGCCCGCAGCCGTCGATCGCGAACTCCATGTCGGCCTCGGGGAAGGAGCCGAGCCGGGCAAGCCTGCAGCGGATCGCGGCCTGGAGGGGATGCTCCGGCCGCCAGTAGGACTTCGCCGGCAGGCCGAACAACCGGCAGGCGAGAAGGAGTCCCGCGTGCTTTCCGGAGCAGTTGTTGTGGAGACGCGTCGGGCGCTCGCCGCGGGCGAGAAGAGCGCGGGCGGCCGGCTCGTACGAGGGCGGGTCCGGCCCGCAGACGAGGTCGCGGACGCGGAAGCCCCCCCGATCGAGGAGCCGCTCGACCGTCCGGACGTGGCGCGGCTCGCCTCCGTGGGAGGCGCAGATCACGGCGATATCCCGCTGGCTCAGCCGGAAGCGTTCGACTCCTCCAGCTTCGAGCAGGGGGAGAGCCTGGAACGGCTTGGCCGCCGAACGCAGAAAGATCGGCTGGGCCGGGTCCCCGGCACCCGCCAGGAGCCGCCCCGACTCGTCCACGACGGCGGCAGCCCCCCTGTGGCGGGACTCGATCCGGGCGCCCCGGAGGACCCGGGCGAGAACCGGCGGCGAGGTCATCCAAGCCCTTGTATCAGAGGGGGCGCCCCGGACCTCTCGGAAGCGTCGGGCGCGGGCCACCCGGGAACGGCCCTTGCATAACCGGCCGTCCGGAACGCGCCTCATCGAGGTCATTCACCGGCGCTCCGCGGTTCCACGGGTTCGCGGCTCGTGAAGGCGTTTCTTTCGATCTCCGGGAGCTTAACAATCCAATGGTTGAAAGGACGAGATGAGTCCGCTATTGTTCATCCGTCACACCCCCGGGCGGTCGACTTCGATAGAGTTGCGCCTCTTTTCAGGCATCTGCCCCGACTGAGGAAGGTGAGAATCGTGAGCGTACCCGAATGCCTCGGACTCCAGGGGGTCGAGCGAGGATGGAGGGCGGATTCGAGTGCGGTCCCGACGTCCCTCGGCAATTTGCGGTACTACGACTAAGGTCCAATTGTTTGAGCCCTTTCCCGATGTTGAGATCACCCCACTCCGAGGCGCGGGGGAAGGCGCTTTCGGGTGGCGGACAATTCTTGAGAAAAATTTTGGAGCAACCGAATTGAGCACTGCGATTCGCGGAAGGGAGGCGGTGGCTATCGACAGAGCAAGTTTTGGAATCGGAGTTCGGCAATTGCAAAACAATAGGGAGAAAAATATGGGAGATCGGAAACTGAAGATGATTCTTCGATGTACGGGTCTGGCGCTCGTCGTTCTCGGTGCGTGCAACCCCCTTAACCACGGCGTGTCGATTTTCAAGTCGTGCGTCTCGCCGAAGAATCGTTGCGGCGTTGACGCGGACTGCTCCGACGCGAACATCTGCAACGGCATCGAGCTCTGCGCCACGGCGCACCCCGACGGCGCGCCGAGCGGCCCCGGCAGCAACGTGACGGAGTGCACGATCACACTTTCGAACCCCCTCTCGCACTGCGACAACCTCACGATCCTGGACGCGTCCGACACGATCACGAACGGGACGGGCTCGCCGTTGACCTCGAGCTCGATCCAGATCACGGGGACCTCGACGGGAGTGGTTTCGGGAACCTGCACCGCCGGCACCGATCTCGGCGGCGCAGTGACCTGTACGATCGCACCGGGCGGGTCGGTCAGCTTCCTGTCGAACTTCTACACGATCGTCCCGACCGATCCCACCACGCTAAACGACCAGGCCGGGGTCAACGTCATGGACACCTGCAGCGCTTCACCGACCGGCTGCAGCACCACGCCCAGCCTGGTCCAGTTCACCGCGTCGACCACGACGCAGTCCGGCTGTAGCCCCGGAACGCCGCTGACGTGCAACGACAACAACGCGTGCACGACCGACACGTGCGACCCGGCGATCGGATGCGTCTTCACACCAAATCCGCCCTGCAACGACAACAACGCGTGCACGACCGACACGTGCGACCCGGCGATCGGATGCGTCTTCACGCCGAACCCGCCGTGCAACGACAACAACGCATGCACGACCGACACGTGCGACCCGGCGATCGGATGCGTCTACACGCCGAACCCGCCGTGCAACGACAACAACCCCTGTACGGACGACACCTGCGACCCGGCGATCGGATGCGTGTTCACGCCGAACAACGCGTGCGTCACCAACGAGATCTGCCGCACCCCGGGATTCTGGGGAACGCATGCGTGTCCGGAACCGGGTGTGCTTCCCGGGACGGAATGCACGTTGGCGGGCTCCGTCTGCGAGAAGGCCAACAGCCAGAACATCACCCAGATAGTGCTCAACGACTTCACAGGCACCTGCGGCCCCTTGCTCATCTGCGGGAACGACATCACGAACACCTGCCTAAACGACCAATCCGCGGTGGAAGCCATCTGCGTCGCAGTCAAGGGAGACAGCACCCTTCAGGTTGCCCGTCAATTGACGGCTGCAGCGCTGAACTGCATCCTGAGCAACAGCAGCGACACGACCGCCGGAACGTGCACGGGCGCCGGTGAGAACTGCGCCGACGTCTGCGCCGGAGTCTCGGTGGACGCTGCCTTCACGGCCTGCAACGACCCGGCAAACCTCTGCGCCACGACGGCAACGCTGACGGACGGCACGGTCATCAACTGCATCGAAGCTCTCGACTGCTTCAAAACGGCTGCTTCAGCTTCAATCCTCCGGGGCCTGCGGGAAGCCCGAAGGAATGCAACGACGCTCGCAAGGACAACTGCACGATCTTGTGCAGCGTGCCCTGCACCGATGCGTCCCCCCCTGGAACTTGTTCATAAACTAAATGTCAGGGGCGCCCGAACTCGGGCGCCCGGTTTTTTCGAGGGCGCCTTCGGGCGCCCTTTCTTTGGGACAGGATTCCGGCCCGCCCCGAAGGGTTTTGGAATAGGTTGCCGTTGACAGGCGTTTTCCTGTTCCTTAATGTGGACAATCTCCAAAGGCCAGTCGGCGGCTCTCCCGGGCGGCCGGAAAAGGAAGAACTGCGAGGAATTATGAAGACAAAAGGTATCGGCATTCTCTGCGGGCTCGTTCTGCTCGGGTTCCTGACCGCATGCACCGGCCAGGCCCAATCCCAGTCGAACGACGACTTGAAGAAAGAGATCCAGAGTCTCAAGGAGGGTCAGCAGGCCATCCAGAAGGACCTCCAGGAGATCAAGAAGCTGCTCGCGGCGCGTCCCGCGGCGGCGGCCATCCCGGAGCAGGCGATGAACGCCGTCATCTCCGTGGACGGCGTTCCCTTCAAGGGAGACAAGAACGCCAAGGTGACACTCGTCGAGTTCTCCGAGTTCCAGTGTCCGTTCTGCGGCCGCCACGTCCGCGACACGTTCCCTCAGCTCGACAAGGAGTACATCCAGACGGGCAAGGTGAAGTACGTCTTCCGCGACCTGCCGCTCGAGTCGATTCACAAGAATGCCTTCAAGGCTTCGGAGGCAGCGCACTGCGCGGGCGAGCAGGGTAAGTTCTGGGAGATGCACGATCGGTTGTTCGCCAACCAGAATTCACTCGAGCCGGCGATGCTGACCGGTCACGCCCAGGCGATCGGCGTGGACGCCAAGAAGTTTCAGGCGTGCCTGGACAGCGGAAAGTACGCCGCGGAGATCCGCAAAGGCATCGCCGAAGCGACGAAGTACGGCATCACGGGCACGCCGACGACCGTCATCGGCCTCACTCAGCCGAACGACAAGACGATCAAGGTCGTGAAGGTGATCCGCGGCGCGCAGAACATCTCGGCGTTCAAAGAGGCTCTCGACTCTCTCTCCAGCGAGAAAGCGCCGATCGAAAAGAAGGCGGAGAAGCAGTAGCCGCCGATCCCGGGCTCCCCCCGGGTGGCCGAACCCTGGGCCGGGTCGGCCGGCTCAGGGTCCGATCGAGGCGACGAACCCGTCGTAGCTTCCGGCGCTCGTCAGGAGACCGGTGCCGAAGTCGATCGTGGTCGCGAAGTAGCCGGTCACGCTGACCTCTCCGGTCGCCGCCATCGCCACCGAGTTGCCGATCTGGGTGTCGAACGCGCCGTAGCGCCGGGACCACATGTACGTCCCGGCCGAGTTGTACTTCGCCACGAAGACGTCGAGCCCGGAGCTCGAGAGCGCTCCCCCGCCGAAGTCCACGCTGCCCGTAAAGTATCCGGTCATGGCGATGTTCTTGCTGGCGTCCACGGCCACTCCGAGCGAGGCGTCTCCGCTCGTGCTGCCCATCCTCTTCGACCAGACGTGGGCGCCGGTCGCTCCGGAAAGCTTGGCCAGGAAGATGTCGTCGCCGCCTGCGCTCGTGAGCGTCGCTCCCCCGAAGGAGACCGAGCCCTGGAACTTGCCCGACACGACCACGTCGCCCGCGGAGTCCACGGCCAGGCCGTAGCCCACTTCGTCCCCCGTGCCGCCGAACCGCTTGGACCAGAGGTGCTGGCCCGTCGAGGAATACTTGGCCACGAAGACGTCCCGCATTCCTGCGCTCGTCAGCGCTCCGCCGCCGAAGTCGACCGCATTCTCGAAGCTGCCGGCGATGACCACGTTGCCCGAGCTGTCGGTCGAGACCGCCATGCCGGTGTCGTTGCCGGCGCCCCCGAACCGCTTGGACCAGAGGTGCTGGCCCGAGGCCGAGTACTTCACCAGGAACACGTCGTACATCCCGGCGCTGACCAGACCTCCGCCGCCGAAGTCCACTCCTCCCGTCGCCGGGCCGAAGTAGCCGGTCACGAAGACGTTGCCGGCTCCGTCGGCCTCGATGGCGTTACCCTGGTCGTAGCCGGATCCGCCGATCGTCTTCGACCAGACCCAGGAACCGGTCGAGGAGTATTTTGCGATGAAGACGTCGTTGCCGCCATGGCTGAACTGCGCTCCGCCGCCGAAGTCCAACACGTAGCTACCCTGGTAGCCGGTCACCAGAACGTTACCGCTCACGTCCGTCGCGATTCCTTTGCCCTCTTCGTCGGCATCGGAGCCGACCACTCTCGACCAGAGATAGGCCCCGGAGGACGAGTACTCGGCGACGTACAGGTCCACCGTCGATCCCAGCGTCGGGTGAACGTAGCTCGAGACCCGTCCCCCGCCGAAGTCGGTCGTCCCGTCGAAATGCCCCGTCACCGCCACGCGCCCCTGTCCATCGACCGCCACCGCCTCCCCGCGGTCGTCGGAAGTGTCGCCGGAGCGCCGCGACCAGACGGTGCCGCCTCCGGTCGGGGCCTGCCCCTCGAAATACCCGGCCACGTCGAGGATCACCTGAACCGAGCCCGACGCCTGATCGCAGTGAACGACGAGGCTGCCGGCGGAGCTCAACGCATAGCTTCCGTTGTTCGCGCGCGTCTTTCCCGCCGCGTAGTTGATCGCGGAGGCCGTCGGGGCGCTGCCGCCCGGATAGATCCGAAGGTCTCCCCCGGCAGTCGCCTGGGTGACCGTGACGTTCAGCACGACCGACTCGGCGGTGGACGGCACTCCGCACTGGCCGGCGACGGTCAGGGTCCGGTCCGAGTTCGCCGCCAGGGCGGGGCCGCCGTAGGGCCCTGTGGGATTTCGAGTGTCGGCGACCCGGCAGGGCGTCACCGTGTAGAAGCCGTATTGCGACGCCGTCTGACCCTGCGCGAGCGCGCCCACCGCCGGGACGGCGATCAACGAGGCCAGCAGAAAGGGACGCACGAGAGACGCGCCGCTGCGTCGCGAGGTGCCGATCTCAAAAAGGCGAGAACTGTCGGGGCGGTGCCCAGCTCGATTCGACCAAAGTCGTAGTGCCCGGGTAAACGAGGTGCCGCTTCTTTGTAAATGCACGCGATGACCTCAGTTTGAACGTTGAGAAGTGGAAATGGGAATTGGGTTTCCGGGTTCCTTTAACGCTTCGAACATTGTCTCTCGATCGCTCAGGAGTTCGCCATTCTTTTTCATGGTCCGATGCCTGCCAGGAACACGTCGTAGCTTCCGGAGCTCGCCATGGGACCGGCGCCGAGATCGATGCCGGTGGAGAAGTAACCGGTCACGCTGACATCCCCTGTCCCCGCCACAGCCACGGCGTTTGCGATCTGCGTGTCGAACCCGCCGTAGCGCCTGGACCAGGTATATGTGCCGTCCCCGGCGTACTTCGCCACGAAGACGTCGAGTCCCGAGCTCGATAACGCTCCCCCGCCGAAGTTCACGCTGCCCGTGAAGTAGCCGGTCATCACGACGCTCCGGCTGGTGTCCACGGCCAGACCGAGGGAGGCGTCCCCGCTAGTGCTGCCAAAGCTCTTGGACCACGAGTGGTTGCCCGTCGCCCCGGCGAGCTTGACCAGGAAGATGTCGTCGCCGCCTGCGCTCGTCAGCGCCGTCCCCCCGAAGGAGACCGAGCCCTGGAACTTGCCCGACAGGAAAACGTCGCCTGCCGAATCGACTGCCAGCCCGTAACCGACGTCGTCACCGGTGCTGCCGAACCGTTTGGACCAGATGTGCTGACCGGTCGCGGAATATTTCGCGACGAAGATGTCCCGCATCCCTGCGCTCGTCAGCGCGCCGCCGCCGAAGTCCACCGCTCCCTCGAAGCTGCCGACGATGATCACGTTGCCGGAGCCGTCCGTCGAAACCGCCATGCCGGCATCGTTGCCCGCGGCGCCGAATCGCTTGGACCAGAGGTGCTGGCCCGCGGGCGAGTATTTCACCAGGAAGACGTCGGAGAGCCCGGCGCTGAAGAGCGCGCCCCCGCCGAAATCCGCTCCGCCAGTCCCGGCCCCGATGTACCCCGTCACGAAAACGTTGTCCGCGCCGTCCGCCGCGATCGCATTGCCCTGGTCGTAGCCGGATCCACCGATCGTCTTCGACCACGACCAGGAACCCGCCGAAGAATACTTGGCGATGAAGACGTCGTAGGCTCCATGGTTGAACTGCGGCCCGCCGCCGTAGTCCACCGAATAGCTTCCCTGGAGGCCGGTCACCAGAACGTTGCTGCTCGAGTCGATGGCGATGCCTCGGCCGGCGTCGTCGCTCTCGGCGCCGATGACCCTCGACCAGAGGTGCCCGCCCGAGGGACCGTACTCGGCGATGAAGAGGTCCATCGTCGACGTTGCGCCGCCACAGCAGACGGCGCTGGAGACAAGGCCGCCGCCGAAGTCGGTCGTGCCGTAGAAGGAACCGGTCACCGCGACGCGACCCTGCCCATCCACCGCCACTCCCTGGCCACGGTCGTCCGCCGTGTCTCCGTAGCGGCGAGACCAGACCGAGCCGCCTGATCCAGGGGTCGGCGTCGGTGTTGGCGTCGACGTCGGCGGCACCGATGTCGGCGTGGGCGTGCGTGTCGGCGTCGAGGTCGGCGTCGAGGTCGGTGTCGACGTCGGCGTGGGCGTCGGTGTTGCCGTTGGGGGCACCGGTGTCGGCGTGCGGGTCGCCGTCGGGGTCGAGGTCGGCGTCGAAGTCGGTGTCGACGTCGGAGGCACCGGCGTCGGCGTGCGCGTCGATGTCGGCGTCGA
>WNGE01000399.1_pt1 | contig 85896 bp, 73 predicted proteins | sample 5400651 | NCBI WGS metagenome assembly WNGE01 (sample SAMN13153370, study PRJNA577476) | soil metagenome | isolation source: 60 cm soil or saprolite under grassland replicate 2 | place: USA:California | collected 2016-06-15 | reverse complement strand
TTGTTGATCTGCTCCAGGTGCGAGCGCACCAGCTCCTTCTCGGCCTCGGTGATCCGCCCACGATGCGGCTCGCCGGCGTGCTCCAAGGTGGCGTAGTTGACCTTCGCGCGGCCCGCCCGGGTCGACCCGGCACCGGCCGTGCGAGCGCTCTCGCCAGCGCGGGAGCGGCTGCGGTGCTTGGAGATCAGCGCATCCTGAATGGCGTTGTCCATCACGCCGGGACCGGCCAGCAGATTGAAGTCCTCGATCGGCACGGTGATGCGCTCGCCCTTGCGCGCGCCAGGGCGGATCCACTCCACGGTGACGAACCGCGCCGAGGAGCTCTGCAGTTGCTCGAGCTCTTCGGGCAGCGCCTCCAGCGTGACCGGCAGGTCGGAGTATTCCGGGTGCTCGTGGACCACGAGGCGGCCAAGCGAGGACTCGTCCGCCTCCTTGCCTGAGATGTCCGACACGTGGATGGTCTTCACTGCCATCAGGGCGGATTCCTCCTCGACCAAATGGGCTTCAGTCACGGCAGCCTGACGCTAAACGAAAAGCACCTTGGAAAGCAACGTGAGGATGGGGTGAGGAGTAAGCGGCGAACTTATCCGAAGGCCCGACAGCGACGAAATGGGTACCCGGGTGCTGGGCTTTTTTGCGATGTGGAAGCGCGCAAGTCAGCGGTCGGCGTCGTCTTCCAGCCGCCGTTCCAGCCGCTCCACCCGTTCGGAGACGTTGACGACCAGCTCGGCGAGGAAGCCGACGAGGATCACCAGCAGGCCGGCGAGCATGGCGATGCCGGCGACCAGCATGAGCGGCCGGTACTGGGTGTGGGAGCTGAGGAACGACCACAGCAGGTAGGCCCACAACAGCACGCCGGCGCCGATCATCCCGGAGCCCAGCGCGCCGAAGAAGATCGCCGGCCTGCGCTGGAACGTCAGCAGGAACTTCAAGGTGACCACGTCCAGGAAGGAGACGGGCAGCCGCGAGAAGCCGAACTTGGAGCGGCCGGCCTGGCGGGGCTCGTAGGGGACCTTGACTTCGCCGATGCGCCAGCCCTCGTTGTGCGCCATCACCAGGATGTAGCGGTGCCACGAGGAGCGCAGCGCCAGCGAGTCGGTGACCTCGCGGCGGAACGCCTTGATCCAGTTCATGTCGTGGACGTCCAGGCCGAACAGCACGCGGCAGGTGACGTTGGCCAGGCGGCTGGCGAAGCGCTTGCCGTCGCGCCGGCCCTGCCGCCAGCCGGCCACCACGTCGTAGCCCTCGTCGAGCTTGTCGAGCAGCAGCGGGACGTCGACCTCCGGGTCCGATTCGAGGTCGGCCGGCAGGAAGACGATCACCTCGCCGTTCGCCTCGCGGAAACCGCGGTTGAGCGCCTCGGTGAGCCCGAGGTTGCGGCGCTGGCGCACCAGCCGCACGCGCGGCTCGGCCCTGGCTGCCGCCTCGACGGCGGCGGCGGTGCCGTCGGTGGAGCCGTCGTCGACGTACAGCAGCTCCCATGGCCGGCCGAGCTGCGCGAACGCCTTGGCGGTGCGCTCAACGAAGCGGGCGACGGTCGCTTCCTCGTTGTGCGCCGGCACCACGACCGAGACGAGCCGCCCATCCTGATCCGTCATGCGCCCATCATCTCAGCTCGCATAGAAATCCCGCACGGTGGTGATGACGCGGTCCTGCGCGGTGACCTCGAGCTGCGGGTACAGCGGCAGCGACAGGCACTCGGCGGCCCACGCCTCGGTGACCGGCAGGTCGCCAGGGACGTGGCCGAGGTGGCGGAAGGCCGGCTGCAGGTGCAGCGGGAGCGGGTAGTGCACGCCAGCCTGGACGCCGGCCGCGTGGCAGTGCTCCAGCAGCGCGTCGCGCCGGTGCGTCCGCACCACGTACAGGTGCCAGGAGCTGGTGCGCCCGGCGGGCGTGGCGGGCAGGACCAGGTCGCCGACGCCCTCCAGCGCCTCGCTGTAGCGGCGGGCGAGCCGGCGGCGCGCGTCGTTGCCGGCCTCGAGCCTTGCCAGCTTGACCCTGAGCACGGCGGCCTGGAGGGCGTCGAGCCGCTCGCCGTAGCCGACCTCGCCGTGCTCGTACTTGGCGCTGCGGCCGTGGTCGCGCAGGCGCGCGACCCGGGCGGCGAGGTCCTGGTCGTCGGTGGTCACCCCGCCGGCGTCGCCGCAGGCGCCGAGGTTCTTGCCGGGGTAGAAGCTGAACGCCGCCAGGGCGCCGAGCGAGCCGGCCCGCCGCGGCGCGGCCTCGCCGGGCAGCAGCACGGTGGCCCCGTGCGCCTGGGCGGCGTCCTCCAGCACTGGCACGCCGGCAGCGGCCGCCAGCTCGGTGATCGGGGCCATCTCCACCGGCAGCCCGTACAGGTGCACGGGCACCACGGCGGCGGCGCCGTCGAGCGCTCCGGCGAGCGCCTTGGGGTCCATGCCGCCGGTCGCCTCGTCCACGTCGACGAAGCGGGGGCGGGCACCCGCGTGCTCGATCGCCTCGGCGGTCGCCGCGAAGGTGTGGGCCACCGTCACCACGTCGTCGCCTGGCCCGACCCCCAGCGCGAGCAGGCCGAGATGCAATGCGGCCGTGCCGGAGGCGACGCCGACCGCCCAGTCGACGCCGCAGAAGGCGGCCAGCGCGCGCTCGAACGCCTCCACCTCAGGCCCGCCGATGAAGGCGCCGGCGGCGACCACGCGCTCGATGGCCGCGTCCAGCTCGTTGCGCTGCGCGCGCCAGGCCGCGGCCACGTCCACCAGCGGGACGCTGCGATCAGCCACCGATGACCACCTCCACCTGCTGGCCTCCCTTGTCGAGTGACTGCTGGGCCGCCTCCAGGGCGGCCACCACGCGCGCCCCGCTCCAGCCGTCGCTGCGCGGGCGGGCGCCGCTGGCGCAGCACTCCAGGAAATGCTCCAGCTCCAGGGCCAGGGGCTCGGTCAGCTCGGTGCGGGGCACGTGGATGTCGCCGGTGCGCAGCCGGAACTGGTATTCTCCGTAGCCGCCCTGCACCGGGTCGGCGCCCTTGTCGTACACGCGCAGCTTGGCCTCGGAATCGAGGTCGTCGAAGACCACCATCCGGCGCGAGCCGACCACCGTGGTGCGCCGCACCTTTGACGGGTCGAGCCAGGAGACGTGCAGGTGCGCGAGCACGCCCCCGTCGTAGCCGAGCGTGGCGAAGACCACGTCCTCCAGTTCGGTGTGCAGGTAGCGGGCGCCGCGGGCGGACACCCAGCGCGGCGCCGCCCCGATCAGGTAGTTGGCGATGGAGACGTCGTGGGGGCCGATCGACCAGAGCGCGTTGATGTCGTTCTGGATGCGGCCGAGGTTGACCCGCTGCGAGTGCAGGTACCACAGGTCACCCAGCTGGCCGGACTCCAGCAGGGCGCGCATCTTGGTGACCGCCGGGTTGTACTCGAAGGTGTGGCCGACCATCAGCACCCGCCCGGCCTGCTCCGCCTGGCGGGTGAGCGCGACCGCCTCGGCGGTCGACAGCGCCAGCGGCTTCTCGACCAGCACGTGCTTGCCGGCCTCCAGCGCCTGGGCGGCAAGGCTCGCGTGGGTGCGCGCCGGCGTGGCGACGATCACCGCGCCGATCTCCGGGTCGGCCAGGACGGCGGCCACCTCGTCCAGCGGGCGCACCCAGGGGTAGCGCCTGGCGACCTCAGCCCGCCGCCCGGGATCGAGGTCGACGCACGCCAGCCAGTCGGTGCCGAGCCGTTGATGCAGGTTGCGGGCCAGGTTCGGACCCCAGTAGCCGTAGCCGAGCAGTGCTGCCTTCACCAGCGGTCTCCCCAGGCGCGAACGCGTGTCGGGCGCGGGCCATTCTAGTGCCCTGGCGCTTGGGCGCCTGTAGGATCGGCAGGTGGGGGCGGGGCTCCGCGTCGCGCCCACGGGCTTGCCGCGACCCGGGCGTACGAGAAGGGGTGACGGGATGTCCGAGGCGTTCAGGCTGACCGAGGACCAGGAGCTGTTCCGCAAGGAATGGCGGCGGCTGTTCGAGGACAAGTTCACCGAGCGGGCGGCCGAGATCGACCGCACCGCCGAGTTCCCGTGGGACAACTACGAGACCCTGCGTGCCGCCGGGCTGCTGGGGCTGAACATCCCGGAGGAGTACGGCGGCGGCGGCGCGGACGCGCTCACCCACTGCCTGCTGGTCGAGGAGGTCGCGCGGGTCTGCGCCTCGACCTCGCTGATCCCCGCCGTCAACAAGCTGGCGACCCTGCCGATCCTGTTCGCCGGCACGCCGGAGCAGCAGGCCCGCTTCCTGCCGCGGATCGCCGACGGGACCACCATGGCGTCCTACTGCCTCACCGAGCCGGGTTCGGGGTCGGACGCCGCGGCGATGTCGTCCCGCGCCGAGCGCGACGGCGACGACTATGTGATCAACGGCACCAAGCGCTTCATCACCGGCGGCGGCGTCAGCAAGGTCTACATCTACTACGCCGTGACCGACCCGAACGCGGGCTCGCGCGGCATCTCCGCGTTCGTGCTCGAGGACTCCATGCCCGGGTTCCAGGTCGGCAAGCACGAGGACAAGCTGGGTGTGCGCGGCTCGCCCACCACCGAGATCATCTGCCAGGACGTGCGCGTCCCCGCCGCCAACCGCCTCGGCGACGAGGGCCAGGGCTTCCCGCTGGCGCTCCGCGCGCTCGACCACAGCCGCGTCACCATCGGCGCCCAGGCCGTCGGCATCGCCCAGGGCGCCCTGGACTTCGCGCGCGGGTACATCGAGGAGCGGCGCCAGTTCGGCAAGCCGCTCGCGGAGTTCCAGGGGCTGCAGTTCATGCTGGCCGACATGGCCATGCAGACCGAGGCGGCCCGCTCGCTGATGTACACCGCCGCCGCCAAGGCCGATCGCGAGGACCCCGACCTCAGCTTCTTCGCCGCCGCCGCCAAGTGCTTCGCGGGCGACACCGCCATGAAGGTCACCACCGACGCGGTCCAGCTCCTCGGCGGCTATGGGTACATAAAGGACTTTCCCGTCGAACGTATGATGCGGGATAGTAAGATCACGCAAATTTACGAGGGGACGAACCAGATCCTTCGGGTCGTCATGGCCCGCCGCCTGCGCCAGCAGGGCGCCCTGGGGCGCGCGTAACGGCAATGACACTGCCTCACCTGTCTGCCGGCGCGTAGTTCAGGGAAAGGACGCCGGTGCTGAAGGTCTTGGAGTCGACCAGCTCGAGCGGCACCTGGCCGGTCCCGCCCTCGAACAGGCGCTTGCCGTGGCCCACCACGATCGGGTGGACCAGCAGGTGCAGCTCGTCCAGCAGGCCCTCGCGCAGCAGCCAGCGGACCAGGGTGGGGCTGCCGGAGATGGCGATGTTCTTGCCGGGCTGCTCCTTCAGCCGGGTGATCTCCTCGACGAAGTTGCCGGTGATCAATGTCGAGTTCTGCCATTCGACCTTGTCGAGCGTGGTGGAGACGACGAACTTGGGGGTGTTGTTCATGAAGTCCGCGCCCGGCTCGTCGCTGGGCCGGCTCGGCCAGGCGGCCGCGAATTCCTCGTAGGTCCGCCGCCCGAGCAGCAAGGCGCCCGCCGAGGTCATGTCCGACCCCACCGCCTCGCCCATCTCGTCGTTGAAGTAGGGGAAGTGCCACTGGTTGGGCGCCTCGACGACGCCGTCCAGCGAGATGAACTCTCCCGCGACGATCTTGCGCATCTCGATCTCCTCCCGATCTGCTGCCTCGTGCCGATGCCCGTACGTTCGCACCGACAACTAAGTTTGTCAAGACAACGATGACCTTCAGCCAGCGACCGGCTATCCTGCCTGGCAGACGTACGTGCCTCTCTGTCGCCCACGCCAGGAGTTCGAGCGGATGACGCATGACAGCGGGCAGGCGAGCGAGGAGACCTCCGGTCTGGAGCCCAAGGCGCCGCGGGCGTCGGCGGTCACGCTGTCCCAGCCGATGGAGCTGCGCCACGCCAACCTCATGGGCAACGTCCATGGCGGCGAGATCATGAAGCTGATCGACAGCGCCGCCGGCATCGCGGCCAGCCGTCACGCCGGCGGGGTGGTGGTCACCGCGTCGCTCGACCAGATGAGCTTCCTGCACCCGGTCCACGTCGGCAACGTGGTGTTCGTGCACGCCAGCGTGAACGACGTGGGCCGCACCTCCATGGAGGTCGGGGTGCGGGTCGAGGCCGAGGACGTCGTGAGCGGGCGGCGCACCCACACCTCCTCCGCGTACCTGGTGTTCGTCGCGCTCGACGAGCACGGGCGGCCACGCCCGGTGCCGCCGCTGGAGCCCGAGACCGAGCAGGAGCGCCGCCGCCAGGCCGAGGCCAAGATCCGCCGCGAGATCCGGCTGGCCAGGGCCGAGGCGATCCGCCGGCAGCGCGGTGCCGCCGAGGTCCGGGGCTGAGGTGGAGGCGGCCGCGCGTCGCGGTGGGCTGATCGGAGGGCTGGTGCTGGCCGCGCTGGTGCTCGGCCTGCTGGCGCCGTTCGCCAGCGCCGACCCGCCCAGCGGGCTGACGGGCAGCAACGCCCCGTGGACCGACGAGGGCTTCAACCTCGCCAACGCGCGCGAGCGGGTGCTCTCCGGTCACTTCGCCACCGGCGACATCGACCGCAGTCTCACCAACGGCGCCTACAGCGCGATCGCGGCGGGCGTCTTCGCGGTGACGGGGCCGCGGCTGGCGGCGGGCCGCGCCATCTCGATGGCCGCGGTCGCCGTCGCCGTGCTGCTGCTGGCGGTCGGCCTGGCGGAGGTGCTCGGCGTGGTGCCGGCGCTGCTGGCCGCCGCCCTGCTGGCCGGCGCCGACCTGGTCCTCGAGTACGGCCGCCTGGCGCTGGTCGAGCCGACCGTGGTGGTGCTGCTCACAGCCGCGTTCGTGCTGGCGGTGCGGGCGCCGTGGCGGCCGTCGCCATGGGCGGGCGCCGGCGTCGGCCTGGCGCTGGCCGCGGCGGTCTCGGTCAAGGCGATCGCGCTGCTGCCGGCCGTGGCGATGCTGGCGGTGGTGATCGCAACCGCGCTCGCCCGCCGCGACCGCCGCGCGCTGGTCATGGGCCTGGTCGCGCTGGGCGTCGCGGCCGCCGCCGCGGTGGTCTGGCTGCTGGCGGTGGCGCTCCCCAACCTGGACCGCCTCCGGACCGGGCTGGGGATCTGGCCGGAGGCCAGCTACCTGGCGGCGCCGTGGACGCTGGCCGGCCGGCTCTGGCGCTACCTGGCCGCCGGCAGCGACGGTGCCGTCTGGCGCTGCCTGCCCCTGCTGACCGCGGCGGGGCTCGGCGTGGTGGCGGCGGCCCGGAGCTGGCGCGGCATCGGTGCGCCCGCGCGCGACGCGCTGGTCATCGCCGCACTGTGGGGCGTTGGCCTGTGGGCCGCCCTGGGAGCGGGGGACTACCTGCCCGGCCACTACGTCGCGCCGAACCGGTACGTGCTGCCCGCGCTGCCGGGGCTCGCGGTCCTGGGCGGCTTCGGCCTGGCCTGGCTGGCGGGCGCACTGGGCCGCCGGCCCGGGGCAGGCGGCCACCGCCGGCCCGGCGGGCGGGCGGCGGTGGCGGTCGCGCTGGCGCTGGTGGTCTGCGTGCCCGGCGCGGTGCGGTACCTGTCGGCCGCCACCGCCAGCGGCCACCTGCGCCAGCGCGACCAGCGGGTGCTGGCCGCCGCGCTGCCGGCGCGCGCGGTGGTCTTCGGCGCCTACGCCCCGACCCTGCTGTTCGACACCAGCGCGCGGCTGATCAGCACCTGGCCGCCCGCCGGCGCCAACGTCGACGACCCGGTCCGGCGCTTCGGTGTCAGCCACGTGCTGGCCGCCGCTCCGGCGGACGCCTCCGACCCCACCATCCAGGTCCCGGCTTTCCGGGACCTGGATGGCACGCGGCCGCTGGTGCGGGTGGAGTGGGGCGGCCAGACGATCGGGCTCTACGGGGTCGCCGCCAGCCCGGCGGCGCGGTGAGGCAGCGATGCGCCCGACCTCGCTCCGTCCCGCCCCGCGGGGACAGGAACCGGTCCGTCCGGCGCCGCCGCGCGAGCCGCCGTGGCCCTGGCTCGGGCTGTGGGCGGTGGTCGCGGTGGTGGTCGGCGCGCTCGTGCGGGTGCTGGGACCGGCGGTGCTCGACCCCGACGAGTACGCCGCGGCGCTGTACTTCGACGACCTGGTCCATGGCCGCCGCCTCCAGGAGTTCCTGCTGTCGGCGCCCAAGCCGCTGCTGACGCTCGTCCACGGGCTGGCCTGGACGGTCACGCACGACTGGCGGGCCGGCACCGCGCTCACCGTGGCGGCCTTCGCCCTGGCCGTGGCCGCGCTGGCGAGGGCGGCCTGGCGGCTGGCCGGGGCGCCCGCCGCGCTGGCGGTGGCGATCTCGCTGGTCGGCTCGGGCGCGCTGGTCCTCCAGGTCGCGCGGGGGAACTCGGTGGTCTGGGCGGCGGCGGGCTGGGCGGTTGCGCTGGACGCGCTGGCGCGGCCGCGACGGCGCTGGGGCGTGGCCGCCGCCGCGCTGCTGCTGGCCGGGCTGGCGCGCGCCGAGACCTGGCTGCTGCTGCCGCCTGCGGCCCTGCTCGGCCTGCTGGCCTGGCGGCGGGGGCAGCGCCGCGCCCTGTTGCTGCTGGTGCCGCTGGCGGCGCCGCTGCTGTGGCTCGGCCACGACTACCTGCTGGCCGGCGACGCCCTCTACTCGCTGAAGGTGCCCGAGCGCTACACCGACCTGATCAGCGGCCGCCAGGTGATCCCGCCGGCCGCCTGGCTGGAGGCGGTCGCCCGCCGCTACGGGCGCTCGCCGCCGCTTGCCGCCCTCGCCCTGCTCGGCGCGGCCTGGCTCGCCCGGCGCCGCGCGTGGACCTGGCTCGCCGGCCTGGGGCTGATCACCCTGGGCACGCTCACCCTGTTCGGCCTCGAGGCGTGGCGCGGCACCTACGTGTCCTTCCGCTACTACGACCCGGCGGACGCCGGTGTGCGGGTGCTCGGCGCCCTCGGCGCGGCGTGGCTGGCGACCGCGGCGCTGGCTCGGCTGCGCCGGCGCGAGCCCGGGCGGCCGGCCCGCCCCTTCCGCGACGGGGCCGCGGCGGCGGGAGCGGCCGCCGTGGTGATGGCGGCGGCCTGCTGGCCCCTGGCCCCGGTTGGCGGGGGAGTGGGCCCGACGCTGGACCAGGCCGCCCGCTCCAGCCGCAACACCGCCTCGGCGATCCGCGCGCTGCGGCCGGTCGCCCGCTCGCCCTCGGCGGTCCTGGTGGTGTCGGGGCCGCAGCGCTACCGGGTTGTCCTGGAGCTGGGACTGCCCCTGCAGCGCGTGCGCGACCTCTACCTGGCCGCGCTCGACCAGCCGCTGGAGCGCGCCCTTGCCGGCGCCTCGGCCGTCTACCACGATCGCGGCGGCGACCAGCCGGCGGCCCGCTTCGCGCCGCTGGAGGTGACGTCGCCGGCCAGGCTCGGCGCGCTCGAGGTCGAGCCGCTGCTTGCCGACCCGGGGAGGGGTCTGTACGTGCTCCGGATTGGTCCGGCACGCGGGGATCTCGCCCCAAGCCCGTCCGATTGACTACTATCCGGGACACTCGCCCCTTCGTCCGCGGACGGTTCCCGAGACAGACGGCAGGTCACCCATGCAGTCATCAGTCGAGCGGCCCAAGGTCATCGTGGTCATGCCCGCCTACAACGCGGCACGGACCCTGGTGCGGACCTACCGCGAGATCCCCTCCGACGTGGTCGACCACGTGATCCTGGTCGACGACCTCTCGCGCGACGACACCGTGGCCGTGGCGCAGCTCCTGGACCTGCAGGTGGTCGTCCATCGCCAGAACCTCGGCTACGGCGGCAACCAGAAGACCTGCTACGACACGGCGCTGGCCGAAGGCGCCAGGGTGGTCGTGATGCTGCACCCCGACTACCAGTACGACGCCACCCGGATCCCCGAGCTGATCGCGCCGATCCTGGACGGCAAGGCCGACATGATGCTCGGCAGCCGCTTCCTCGGCGACCCGCTGGCCGGTGGCATGCCGCGCTGGAAGTACCTCGCCAACCGCTTCCTGACGGGGCTGGAGAACCGCGTGTTCGGGCTGCGGCTGTCGGAGTACCACAGCGGCTACCGGGCGTACTCCCGCGGCCTGCTGGAGGCCATCGACTACCACGCCAACTCCGACGACTTCGTGTTCGACCAGGAGCTGGTGTCCCAGGTGGTGCTCGCCGGCCTGCGCATCGGCGAGATCGCGGTGCCGACCCGCTACTTCACCGAGGCCAGCTCGGTGAACTTCCGCCGCTCGGTGGTCTACGGCCTCTCCACGCTGCGGACCCTGCGCCGCCACCGCAGAGCGGTGCGCTCACGGAGCGGAACGGCCACCGGCGACGCGACCCCGACCGCCGCCCGGTGACGCCAGCCCCGGCTCGGCGGCGGCATCGGCCGGGCCGGCGGCCTCGGCCTCGGCGGTCGCCTGCGCCTCGACCAGCGGGAGGCGCAGCTCGAAGCGGGCGCCACCGCCCGCGCGGGAGGGGTCGACGGCCAGCACCTCGCCACCCTGGGCGCGTGCGAGCTGGCGGGCGATGTAGAGGCCCAGCCCGAAGCCACCGCCCTCGCCCGACGGGCGCTCGTCGAGCTGCGTGAAGCGCTCGAACACCTGCGCGCGAAGCTGCGGCGGGACCCCGGGACCGGCGTCCTCGACGGCGAGCACCGCGAGGGTGCCCTGGCGCTCCAGGTCGATCCAGATCGGCGTGCCTGGCGGGGTGTGCTTGGCGGCGTTGCCGATCAGGTTGCCGAGGATCTGCGCGACCACCTTGCGGTCGACCCGGACCGCCAGCCCCTGGCCCCCCTGGACGTGGACGAGGCGATCGGGGTAGGTGAGCGTGGCGAGCTGCCCGGCCCGGCGGACCAGCGTGGCGGCGTCGGCGAGCTCCGTGGTGGCGGGGTCGGTGACGAACTGCGGCTGCTGGAGCCTGGCGGCCAGCAGGAGCTGGCCGATCAGCCGGTCGAGCTGCTCCGCCTGCTCGAGCACCAGCCCGAGCAGCTCCAGGTACTCCCGCGGGCTGAACCGGTCGGGGTCCTGGGAGAGGGTCCGGACCACCCCGAGGATGCTGGAGGCGGGCGTGCGCAGCTCGTGGGTGACGGAGGCCAGCAGCTCGTCCTTCTGGTGGTCGATCTCCTTCATGCGGCGGATCAGGATGTTGCGCGTGTCGATGAGCCTGGCCCGCTCCTCGGCGATCTGCTCGGCCTCCCCACGCGCCGCCTCCGCCTCACCTCTGGCCGCCTCGGCCTCGGCGCGCCGCGCCTGCGCGTCGGCCGCCGCCCGGAACGCGGAGTGGATCGGCAGCAGCGCCAGCACCAGCACGACCGTGAGCAGCGGCGAGCGCTGCGAGATGACCAGCACCACCAGGGCGATGCCGAGCTCGCCCGTCCAGGAGCGCGCCTCGACACCGAGGAACCGGAGCAGGCTGCCGCGTGGATGGGGGGATGTATCGAGCACGCGGACCAGCTGGGTCGCCACCAGGTTGACGAGCTCGCCCGCCGCTCCGGCCAGGACCAGCGTGAGCACCTGGCGCCAGCGCAGCTCGAACGGCGGGCTGGCGCCGAGCGCGTGGTAGACCCCCGCCATCGCGCCGTACATCAGGCTGTACTGGGCGAGGTTGAAGATCGTCTTCCTGCCTGGCCGGCGGTGCACGACGTCGCCCAGCAGCGAGCTGGCCGCGCCGACGATCACGGCCGGCGCCCCGCCCCACTGTGCCAGCACGGCGATCACGAACGGCGTCGAGGTACTGCTGCTCTGGACGTAGGGCAGCAGCGGATGATCGGAGAGAGGGGTCACCTCGGTGACGAGCGCCATCGCCACCAGCACCCACAGCGCCAGCGAGGGGTGCGCGAAGGTCGCCCACCCCTGGGCGGCGGCGGCGGCGAGCACGGCCAGGCCGGCGACCGCGACGATCAGCACGTAGCCGTTCAGGCTGGAGGGCGGGCCGAGCCGGCTCCGACCGAACATTCGTCTCGAATCCGCGTGAGGTGGACGGTCCGGTTTAGCAGATCACCTCATCGCCGCCGTGTCGAATCCCGCCCGAACCGCTTCAAGCGGATGGCGGCGATGAGGTGGTGATGTCATGGCGACGACGTCAGGTCCACTTCTGTGGCGCACCCAGCGCGGCGGCGAGCGCGGCGAGCGCGAACCAAGGAGGAGGGCGCGGACCGGGACACCCACGGAGTCCCTAGTATACCGTCAAACGCGCAGAATCGGGATATCCAGTCAAGACGGGAGCAGATCAAGCACTTTGGGCCTGATCAGCTGCTTGGGGGGACTGGCACCCGGGCGACGCAGAGGATCGACTGGCCGAAGGAGGGCTGGACGCGGCGCTCGATCGCGCGCTCGGCCGGGACCACCAGCCGGTCGTAGAGGTTCACCAGCGTCGGGGTCGGGCGTGCCTGCCGCCCCACCCGGACGGCGGCCCACCAGGCGATGCCCCCGAGCAGGTTGACCGGACGGATGACCTCCGGCACCAGGCCGGCGGCGGTGACCGCCTCGCTGAGCGTCTCCGGCGTGTAGCGGCGCGCGTGCCCCAGCGCCTGGTCGAACGCGCCCGCGAGCCGCGGGTAGCCGGGGACCAGCAGCAGCACCGTGCCACCCGGCTCCACCGACCTGCCCATCGAGCGCAGGGCGGCGACGTCGTCGCCGAGTCGGTCGAGCACGTTGAGGGCCACGACCGTGTCGACCCGCGGTTCGACCTTGAGCTCGGCCGGGTGGGCCTCCACGACCTCGATCCCCGGCCGCTTGCCGAAACGCTGCTCCAGCGCGCGCAGGCAGATCGGGTCGAGCTCGCTGAGCACCAGGCGGTCGCGGCCGGCGAGCTGGCTGGAGAAGTCGCCGAGGCCGGCCTCCACCTCGAGCACCCTGGCGCCGAGGTAGGGCGCCAGCAGGTCGTAGATGTAGCGGCGGTACTGGCGCGCCGCCGCCAGGTCCTCGAGCCCGAGCGCGTGGATGCCGGCGTCGCCCTCGACCGCGCGCAGCGCGCCCGGCGCGTCAGGGGCGCGGCGCGCCGCAGGGCCGAGCGAGGGCGGCGCCGGCTGGAAGCGGTAGCGCAGCACCGCGCCGGCGGCCAGGAAGCCGTCCCTGAAGTGGATCTTCTTGCCCTCGGCGTAGGTCCTGGCCCGGTAGGAGATCGGCACCTCGAAGACCACCAGCCCCTTGCGCAGGAAGTGGGCGGTGAGCTCCATCTCGACGGTGAAGGTCTTGGCGGACAGCCGCAGCCCCGAGAAGGCCTGGCGGGTGAAGACCTTGTAGCCGGTGTAGACGTCCGAGAGGTAGCGGTTGAAGGCCAGGTTGACCATCAGGTTGAGCAGCCGGTTGGCGACCCGGTGGCTGTAGTACAGCCCGGCCGCGCTGCCCTTGAAGCGGTTGCCGTAGACGACCTCGTAGTCGCCGTCCAGGATCGGTCGCAGCAGCGACGGCAGGTCGGCGGGGTCGTATTCGAGGTCGGCGTCCTGGATGCACATGACGTCGCCGGTGGCCGCCTCCAGCCCGGTCTTGACCGCCGCGCCCTTGCCCAGGTTGCGCGGGTGGACGATCAGGCGGACGTCGTCGCGGGGTGCCGGGTCCAGCAGGCTGCGGCCGGCGTCGGTGGAGCCGTCGTCGACGAACACCAGCTCGGTCTCCAGCCCGAGCGCGGCGAAGTCGACCGCCAGCAGGCGGTCGATCACCGTCGGAAGCGTCCGAAGCTCGTTGTAGAACGGGACGATCACCGACAGTTTCATTCGACCGCTCCTTGGCATTCCCTTGACCGAAGTGGGAGGCACCGTAGCATGACACGCCTCCTCGCTAGGTTCGGCAGAGCTTAGGAGCGCCTGAATGAGTCACCGGTGAGCGGCTCCACCAGCAGCCGGACCTCCGGCTCCGGGCCGCCGCCGGCCTGGAGCCGGAAGGCCTGCTCCGGGGTGAGCACGGCGCCCGCGACCCGCTCGTCCGCCAGTCGCCTGGGCAGCTCCGCCGGGTCGGGGTCGCGCTCCAGCACCACGCCGGTTCCCGCCAGCACGGGCAGGGCGACGCCGGCGACCACCCCGGCGGCCCGGTCGAGATCCAACCCGCTGTAGAGGCGGTCGCCGTCCCGAAGCCCGAGGCGGGCGCCGAGGTCCCTGGCCGAGGAGGCCAGCGCCGCCTGGGTCCAGGAGCGGGCGCCGTCCGGGTCGGCCGCCAGCAGGGCCTCTGCCTCCGGGGCGCCCTCGCCGTCGAAATGGTCGGGCATGGACGCGGCGACTCGCGCGAACGGCAGCGCGGCGCCGAGGTCGGCGCGGCTCCGGCCGAGCGGGTCGTCGGTGAGGGCCAGCAGCGCCGGCGCGCCGGCGGGGAAGCGGGAGGCCACCTCGGCGAGCAGGTCCTCGTGCACGAAGCAGGCGGCGCAGCCGGCATCCTCCAGCAGCTCCACGGCCGCCTGGAGCTCCAGACCGGGGCCGGCCGGCACGGCGCAGACACCGGCCCGCCAGCAGGCCGCCAGCAGCGCCGGCCCGAGCCAGTGGCTGGGCAGCAGCACCGCGACCCGCTCGCCGGGCTCCAGCCCCAGCTCCTCGACCAGCAGGTTGGCGGTCTTGGCGACCCAGTTCCCGAAGGTCGCCCGCGACAGCTCGATCCGCTGCCCCAGCGCGCCGTGGTACCAGGTCACCAGGGGCCGGTCACCACCGCCGGGGCGCGTGGGCAGCACTGTGGCACATCCTCCATCGGCGCTGGAGCGGACCTGGCGGGGCGATCCTAACGCTCCGGTCTCGGCCGGTTATCGCCTGGCGCCCGCCGGGGATGATGAACGAACCACCATGTTAGGCTCGTTCTTCGTCTTGGCCACTCGCGCCGGCCACCAGCGTGAACGCCGTCGCGGCCGTCCATCGGGAGCGTCGACAGCGTGAGCGATCGCAAGTCCAGCGCGGTTCCCGAGGGCCGCTGGGAGAACCTCGAGGCGCTCGGCCGGGCGGTCCGCACCGGCGGATCGCCCGGCGCGCCGACCCCGCCTCCCAGCAACCGATCGGGAACCTCGGCCCGCGGGCGCCGGCTCCGCCGGCTCGCGGTGATCTCGGTCGTGCTGCTGCTCGTCGTCGGGCTGGTCGCCCTGTTCCTCGGCTGGCGGCTGGTCAGCCAGATCGTCTCCAGGAACGCCCAATCGGTCGAGAACCTGGCGCCCTCCAAGGGCACCGACAACTTCCTGCTGGTCGGCTCGGACACCAGGGAAGGGCTCTCCGAGCAGGAACTGAGCCGCGTCGGCACGGTGGCGGTCAGCGGCCAGCGGACCGACACGATCATCCTGGTGCACGTCAGCCCGCGGAACCGCAAGGCCGTGATGGTCTCGATCCCGCGTGACCTCAAGGTCGACATCCCCGGCCACGGCACCAACAAGATCAACGCCGCCTATGCCTTCGGCGGCCCGGCGCTGCTGGTCAAGACCATCGAGCAGAACCTCGGCGTGCCGATCAACCACTACGCCGAGGTCGACTTCGCCGGCTTCCTCAAGGTGGTGGACGCGGTCGGCGGGGTGCGCCTCTGCAACCAGACCGGGCACCGGCTCGACGACCGCTTCGCCAACCTGCACATGGACCCCGGGTGCCACGAGATGAGCGGCGTGCAGGCGCTGGCGTTCGTGCGCGCCAGGCACATCGACTCGGACTTCGGCCGCATCGGCAGGCAGCAGCAGTTCCTGCGGGCGGTGATGGAGAAGGTCTCCTCCACCGGCAACCTGATCAACCTGCCGAAGCTGGTGAAGATCGCCAACATCGTCTCGGACCACATGAAGACCGACGACACCTTGCGGACCAGGGACGCGATCTCGCTGGTCCGGCGCATCGGCAAGCTGGACAGCGACTCGGTGGACATGCGCGTGTACCCCAGCGGCCCCGACGGGCTGAGTTACGTCACCGCGCGGCCCGAGGCGCCGATCCTGATGAAGGCGATCGCCAATGACGCCACCCAGCTCCCGCCGGTCGGGCTGCCGAACGGCAAGGGCATCACCCTGGCCGACCTGCGCCTGACCGTCCTGAACGGCAGCGGCGTCCAGGGCGCGGCCGCGCAGGCCGCCGACGGGCTGCGCGCCTACGGGCTGCGGATCGTGCAGACGGGCAACGCCTCCAAGCCGACCGGCCAGCAGTCCACGCTCACCTACCCGGCCGCCATGGCGCAGCAGGCGAAGCTGCTGTCGGCCCTGCTCGGCGACCAGGTCAGGCTGGTTCGCTCGGACGGCGCCTCGACGGACGGCGCGTCCTCGGGTGCGGGCGTCCTCACCCTGACGGTCGGCTCGTCCTTCCGGATCGCCGCTCCCCCCGGCGGCTGAGGGCCGGCCCAGGGCCGGACGGCCCCGCCCGGCGGCGGAGGGTCGCCCCACGGCGGACGGCCCGCCCCGGCGGCCAGGGTCCGCCTGCGGCTTCTGCGTGTATCGCTACCTTCGGGTGCATCGATACGACCTTGCCGCTTCCAGCGCTGCTAGTTAGATTTCCAGGTCGCGGGGCGGTCTCGGGCACCAAATGGGCTAACAAGGACTGCGCACGCCCAGTGGGCGTGATTGGCTCCCGCCCGGATCGGGGAGGATGAAACGGATGCGGAGAATGCGACGTGGGCTGGGCGTGCCCGCCTTCGTGCTCGCAGCGGTTCTGGTTGCGGCGGGCTGCACCGGCGGAGGCGGTGGGGCAGGCACCTCCAAGCCGCTGGTGATCGGCGCCTCGCTACCCGCAACCGGCGACTTCGCCCAGCCGGGTGAGGCGTCCAAGCGCGGCTACACCATCTGGCAGGACATGGTGAACTCGGGCGGCGGCCTGCTCGGGCGCCAGGTCCAGCTCAAGATCGTGGACGACGCCAGCAGCCAGGACACCGTCGTGTCCGACTACAACCGCCTGATCAGCCAGGACAAGGTGGACCTGGTGCTGGGGACCTTCTCGTCGCTGCTGAACATCCCCGCCTCCGCGGTGGCCGAGAAGGCCGGCATGACCTACGTCTGCCCGTCCTGCGGCTCGCCGAACATGTTCAACCGCAAGTTCGAGCACGTCTTCTTCGCCCAGCCGGCGACCGCCGCCCACCAGGCCGATCTGTTCGCCCAGTACGTGGCCGGGCTACCCACGGACCGGCGGCCCAAGACCGCGGCCTACCCGGCCCAGGACGACCCGTTCACTGCGCCGGTCATCGACAGCGTCAGGAAGCAGCTCGAGACCATCGGCATCAAGACCGTCTACAACAAGCTCTACTCTGCCGACACCAGCAACTTCGACGGCATCGCCGGCGACATCAAGGCCGCCAATCCCGACCTGATCGTGCAGGGCGCGGTCTTCGAGGACGGCGTGGGGCTGGTGCGTTCCCTCAAAAAGGCGAATTTCGTTCCCAAAGTGATGTTCCAGACCTCGGCGCCCTCAAACGGCGACCAGTACATCAAGGGTGTCGGCGGTTACCCCACCGCCGACGGCGTGTTCTACGCGGTGAGCTGGAGCCCCGACACCAATTACCCGCTCAACCAGGAATTCGTCCAGCAGTACCAGGCCAAGTTCGGCGGCACGCCGGAGGAGGACGCGGCCGACGCGTTCGCGGCGGCGCAGGTGCTGCAGGCCGCGGTCGAGGCGGTCGGCTCGCTGGACCAGGACCGGATCTCGGAGTGGCTGCACAACAACAAGGTGCAGACGATCCTCGGGCCGCTGTCGTGGGACGAGACCGGCGCGCCGCAGCAGACCTTCATCCTTGCCCAGTGGCAGGGCGACCAGTCCAAGGTCGTGCTGCCCAGAGAGGTTGCCAACACCGACACGATCATCTTCCCCAAGAAGGGCTGGTAACGCGGGTCGAGGCTGAGGAATCCGGCGCCGTTGCGCACGCTTAGGCGCATCACGTTGTTCGTCCGCCCTTTGCGGCTGCTGGATTTACCGGCTACGTTCTCGCCGATCCAACGAATTCTCTGACGCCGGTCGGGGCCGACCGCGTCACGCCCCCCAGAGGAGCCCGAGGAGCCCGTCATGTTTCGGAACTTGCAAATCCGGTCCAAGCTCGGGGCCATCCTGGTGCTGCCCCTGGTGGCGTTGATCGTCTTCGCCTCACTGCAAGTGGGCTCCAGCATCTCGCGCCGCGCCGAGGCGAACCGGACCAACCTGCTCACCGGCCTTGCGAACCGGCTGACCGCGCTCACCGATTCGCTCCAGCAGGAGCGGGCCACCTCCACCGGCTACGTGGCCAGCGGCAAGGGCAGGTTCCGGCCGGAGATGATGCAGAGCCGGGCCAAGGCCGACCGCAACGCGGCGAGCCTGCGCGACGGGCTGGTGGACCTCGACGTCTCCGATTACTCGGCGCGCCTGCGGGACGACATCGCCGATTCCTCCCGCCGCCTCGACGGGCTCGCCAACTGGCGAACCCAGCTCGACGGCGCCGACCTGCCGACCGTGACCAGGGTGGAGAGCTTCTACGGCGAGCTGCTCACCAGCCTGCTGGCGGTGATCGCCGACATCGGCAACGAGCCCGGCAGCCGCAGTGTCAAGGCCGACATCGCGGCGCTGGTCGAGATCTCGCGCGCCAAGGAGGCCGCGTCGCAGAGCACGAGCCTGCTGTTCGCGGCGCTGATCAAGGGTGAATTCGGTCCCGGCGACTATCCGCGCTTCGCCACCCTGGTCGGCGAGGAATCCTCGTCGGTCGCGCGCTTCGAGTCCATCGCCAGCCCGGCGCAGCAGATCCAGTTCGACCACCAGGTCGCCGGTGCGAGCAACTCCTCGCTCACCGAGGTGATGCGCCAGGCGGCGCTGGCCGGCCCGGGCGCGCCGCCCAAACTCGACCCCCAGGTCTGGCTCGCCACCATGTCCTCGAAGGTCGGGGAATACCTCAAGGTCGAGCAGCGCGTCGCCTCCGACGTGGCGGCAGCCGCCACCTCCGACCGCGATGCCGCGGTGCGCCAGATGGTGCTGACCACCGTCATCATGATCCTGGTCCTGGCGCTGGCCATCGGCCTGTCGCTGCTGCTGTCCAATTCGATGGCGCGGCCGCTGTACGCCCTGGAGAAGTCCGCGCGGGACGTGGCCGAGCAGCACCTGCCCGGCGTGGTCGAGCGCCTCCAGCGCCCCGACGCGCAGGTCGACGAGGCGGGGATCGAGGCGATGGCCGCCTCCGGCGGGGTGCCCGTCCGCTCCCGCGACGAGATCGGCCGGGTGGCCGGTGCCTTCAACTCGGTGCACGAGGTGGCGATCCGGATCGCGGCGGAGCAGGCGGCGCTCCGTAACTCCATCGGCGCCATGTTCCTCAACCTGGCGCGCCGCTCGCAGCGCCTGGTCGACCGCCAGCTCGAGCTGATCGACGAGCTGGAGCGCGACGAGGCCGACCCGGACGCGCTGGAGAACCTCTTCAAGCTGGACCACCTGGCCACGCGCATGCGGCGCAACGCCGAGGACCTGATCGTGCTGTCCGGCGCCGAGCCGCCACGCCGCTGGTCGGAGCCGGTGCCCCTGCCGCAGGTGGTGCGCGGCGCCGTCGCCGAGGTCGAGGACTACCAGCGGATCGAGCTGCTGCCCATCGACGACGTCGGCGCGGTCGGGCACGCAGTCGCCGACATCATCCACCTGCTCGCCGAGCTGCTCGAGAACGCCACCTCGTTCTCGCCGCCGGGGACCTCCGTGCGGGTCGCCGGGCAGCCGGCCGCCACCGGCTACGTGGTCGAGATCGAGGACCGCGGGCTCGGCATGAGCGACGAGGAGCTGCTGGACGCCAACCAGCGCCTCGCCAACCCGCCGGTGGTCGACTTCGCGGTGTCGCGCATGCTGGGCCTGTTCGTGGTCGGGCGGCTGGCGCAGCGCTACGGCATCCGGGTGCAGCTCCGGCACTCCTGGTACGGCGGCGTGACCGCGCTGGTGCTGCTGCCGAGCGCGCTGCTGACCTGGTCCGGCATGGAGGGCCACGAGGGCGAGCTGCCTGGCCCGCGTCCCGAGCTGGTGCCTCCGGCGCCGGAGGGGCGGCCGTCGACCCACCCGGCCACGCCGACCACCTCGCCGCCCCCGCCGGTGGCGCAGCCGGCCAGGGCGAGTACGCCCAGCGAGCTGCCGATCGAGCAGCCGGTGCCGCCGGTCACCCGGGCCGCCGCCACGCCGCCGCCGCCGGTCAGCGAGCCGGTCGCCTCCAACGGCGAGGGGATCCAGGAAGGCGCCGAGGCAGGCGGCCGCATGGGCGACCGCCTGCCCATCTTCGAGCAGGCGCGCTCGGACTGGTTCGACAGCGCGAGCGGTGCGAGCTACCTGCCGATGCGCCGCCACGCGCCGCAGCCCTCCAGCGGCGAACAGGCGCCCCCGGTCGACCACGGCCTCGGCCGGCGGCAGCCGCAGCCGCCGGCGCCGCCCACGCCACCGCCGGCCCCGCCGCAGCCCGCGCCCACACGGCAGGCCGCCCAGGCGCCGCGCCCGCGGGCGCGTACCGAGGACCCGAGCGCCGTGCCGCTCCCGCCGGTGAGCCCAGGGTCGCCCGCCCAGGGGCGCACGGGACGGCTGTCTCCCGGTGCCGGCGCCGGCGGACCGCCGTCCTTCGGCCCAGGGCCCGGTGGCCCGGGGCCAGGTGGCCGAGGCGCCGACGCGCCGGGACCCGGCATGGGCCCGGTGCCCGGCGCCGGACCTGGGCCGGGCATGGGCCCGGGCCAGCCAGATCCGGGGCAGCGGCTCACCAGGACCGGGCTGCCGCGGCGCGTCCCGCGCGCCAACCTGGCGCCGGGCATCGCGACGACCCCGTCGCCGCAGCCGCAGCAGCAACAACAGCCGGTCCCGGCCCCCGGCCAGGCGCGGCCGGCGCCGCGGCAGGTCTCCAGGACCGCCCGCTCCCCAGAGGACGTCCGCGCCATGCTGTCGAGCTACCGCAGCGGTCTGGAGCGCGGCCGCCGCATGGCCGCGGGCCCAGACACCCTGCGCTACGAGCCGGGCGGCGACGACGACGTCGACCGGCCCGATGGCGCCGAGGAGCAGCGATGATGACCGAGCTCAGCAAAGACGCGCAGAACCTCAATTGGCTTGTCAACACCTTCGTCCGCGGCACGCCCGGGGTGGCCCACGCGATCGTGGTCTCCTCCGACGGGCTGCTGATCGCCGTCTCCGAGCGGCTCGACCGCGCGCGGGCCGACCAGCTCGCCGCGGTCGCCTCCGGCGTGGCCAGCCTGACCGCCGGCGCCGCGCGCCTGCTGGAGGCGGGCGACGTCAACCAGACCGTCATCGAGATGGAACGGGGCTTCCTGTTCGTCATGACCATCGGCGACGGCTCGTGCCTCGGCGTGCTGGCGTCGCCGTCGTGCGACGTCGGCCTGGTCGGCTACGAGATGGCGTTGCTGGTCGCGCGGACCGGTGACGTGCTGACACCCCAGCTCCGGGCAGAGCTCCAGGCATCGCTCCCGAGATGAGCGGAGACGACCCCCACGGTCTCGGCCGGCCGCGTCAGGGCCCGGTGGTCCGCCCCTATGCGATCACCGGTGGCCGGGCGCGGCCTCGGAACGACGACCTGGAGGTCGAAGCGCTCGTCTCCAGCACCTACCAGGGCGAGCTGGCGCCCTACCTGAGCTGGGAGCGACGCACCATCATCCGGTTCTGCCAGGAAGTGCAGTCGGTCGCGGAGATCTCCGCGCGCATGGAGATGCCGCTCGGCGTCGCGCGCGTCCTGATCGCCGACATGGCCGACGAGCGCCTGGTCACCATCCACCGGCCGAGCGAGCTGATCGGCGACCATCCCGATCTGAGCCTGCTCGAGCGGGTCCTGTACGGCCTGCGCAACATCTGATTGATAGGTGATTGATAGGCTGCGCACACCAGACCGACAGGCCCGAGGGAGAGTTCATGCGGTTCTTCGTCACCGGCGGAGCGGGGTTCATCGGCTCCAACTACGTGCGCCACCTGCTGGACACCGACGCGGACGCCGCGGTCACCAACTTCGACAAGCTGACCTACGCCGGCAACGCGGCCAGCGTGGCCGATCTCGAGCCCGACCCGCGGCACCGCTTCGTGCAGGGGGACATCTGCGACCCCGCGCTGGTCGCCGAGGTCCTGCCCGGGCACGACGTGATCGTGAACTTCGCGGCCGAGACGCACGTGGACCGCTCCATCGTGGAGCCGCTGGAAGCGGTGCGGACCAACACCCTCGGCGTGGCCACCCTGGCCGAGGCGGCCAGGCACGCCGGGGTGCAGCGGTTCCTCCAGGTCGGCACCGACGAGGAGTACGGGACCATCGCCGAAGGGTCGTTCTCCGAGCGGGACCGCCTGGAGCCGTCCTCGCCGTACTCGGCCGGCAAGGCGGGCGGCGCGCTGGTCGCGCTCGCCTACGCCACCACCCACAAGCTGGACGTGGTGGTGACGCGCTGCACCAACAACTACGGCCCCTACCAGTTCCCCGAGAAGGTCATCCCGCTGTTCGTGACCAACCTGCTCGACGGCCAGAAGGTGCCGCTGTACGGCAGCGGCGGCAACATCCGCGACTGGCTCTACGTGCTGGACCACTGCGCCGCCATCGACCTGGTGCTGCGGCGCGGCGCGACCGGGCAGGTCTACAACGTCGGTGCCGGCAACGAGGTCACCAACCTGGACCTCACGCGCGAGATCCTGGCCGCCTTCGGCGCCGGCGAGGAGATGATCGAGTTCGTCACCGACCGGCCGGGCCACGACTGGCGCTACTCGCTGGACTCGACCAGGGTCCGCGAGCTCGGCTGGGAGCCGGCGCACGACTTCCGCGCCGGGCTTGCCGAGACGATCGACTGGTACCGCCGGAACGAGCCCTGGTGGCGGCCGCTCAAGCCGCGCGGCGCCTCGCGGACCCTGGACCACGGGCGCCCGGCGGGGAAGTAGCCGTGCGGGTCCTGATCACCGGCGCCACTGGGCAGGTCGGCAGCGACCTGGTGCGCGCCTTCGCCGACGTCAAAGAGGTGGTGGCGCTCGGCCACGCCGACCTGGACGTCGCCGACTGGCCCGCGGTGGCCGCGGCCGTGGACCAGGTCGAGCCCGACCTGGTGCTGAACGCGGCCGCGTGGACCGACGTGGACGGTTGCGAGGGCGACCCGGACCGCGCCTTCCGCGACAACTGCCTCGGCCCGCGCCACCTCGCCCTGGCCTGCGCGCAGGTCGACGCCGAGCTGCTGCACCTCTCCACCGACTACGTCTTCGACGGGCAGGCGCGCCTGCGCCGACCGGAGGGCTACGGCGAGTACGACCCGACCGAGCCGGCCAGCGTCTACGGCCGCTCCAAGCTGGCCGGCGAGCAGGCCCTGCGCGAGGTCTGGGGCCGCCACTACCTGGTCCGCACCTCCTGGGTGTACGGCCACGCCGGCCGCAACTTCGTCAAGACGATCCTGCGGCTGGCCGGCGAGCGGCCGCTGCTCCAGGTGGTCGCCGACCAGGTCGGCAGCCCCACCTGGTCGGCGGACCTGGCCACCGGCCTGCGGGCGCTGGTGCGGACCGGTCAGCACGGCACCTACCACCTCACCGGCGGCGGCACGTGCTCCTGGTACGACCTGGCCCGGGCGATCCTGGAGGCCACCGGCCAGGACCCCGCCCGCGTCCAGCCGGTCACCACCGACCAGTTCCCCCGCCCCGCCCCTCGCCCCGCCTGGTCCGTCCTGGACAACCGCCTCGCCCGCCTCATCGGCGTCCCACCCCTGCGACCCTGGGACGAAGCCCTCCGCGCCTTCCTGTCGGAGATCCGCTAAAGCCACCGATTTGGCAGGCCGACACCCCAGCAGTCGAGTCGAGCCGAAAGCGGAGCCTGGGGAGGTTGGCGCATGGTCCGCACGATCCGTGCTCGCCGGGCGGGAGCGCTGGCGCTGGTGCTCACACCGGCGATGCTCGCGCTGCTCGGCAGCTCCGCCGCCGCGGCATCGGCGCCCGCGCCAGCCGCGTTCCGTATCGAGGGGAGCGGCGCCGGCCACGGCGTCGGCATGAGCCAGTGGGGCGCCTACGGCATGGCCCTGCGGGGCTACGGCGCCTCCGGCATCGTCGCCCACTACTACCCGGGGACAGCGGCCCGGCCGGCGATGCTGCCCGAGACCATCTCGGTCGGCCTGCTGCAGGCAGGCCTGGACCCGCGCACCGGCGGGCGGCTCAGCCAGGTCCTCTTCAGGGGCGGCCAGCTCGGCGGAGCCGAGGGCAGCGGCACCGTGGTGGTGACCGGATACGGCTCGGACGGCCGGCTCCATCGCCGCTACCTCCCCGGCGGGACCACCTGGTCGGTGCGGCCGCAGGACGGCGGCATGTCGGTCTTCGGGCCGGACGGCCGCGTGTTCGGCCCCGCCACCCTCGACGGTCGCGGCGGGCTGGTGCTGCGCTACGGGGTGGGTACCGGCGTGCGGGTCCCCGGCCTGCTGTCGCTGCCGCAGACGGGGCGGGCGCTGCGCTGGGGGCGGGTGGAGATCCGCGCCGTGCGCGACGACCGCGGCGTGACCCGGCCGCGCGCGGTGCTGCTGATCGGCGTCAACGCCTACCTGCGAGGGCTCGGCGAGGTCCCGAGCCTGTGGCCGATGGCGGCGCTCCAGGCGCAGGCGATCGCCGCCCGCAGCTACGCGGTCGCGGCCGTCCAGCGCCTCGGCCAGCACCGCGACCAGTGGGCGTGGGACGGCTGCGACTGCGCCGTCTACCCGGACACCCGCGACCAGTACTTCGTCGGCTGGTCCAAGGAGAGCGGGCTGGCCGGCGCCCGCTGGGTCTCCGCCGTCGACCGCACCGGCGCGCTGGTGGTCGGCTACGGCGGCCAGGTGGTGCAGGCGCTGTACTCGGCCTCCTCCGGCGGCCGGACGCAGAGCGTCAGCGTGTGGGGCGGCCCGCCCTCGAGTCACATGCCGATCCAGCCGGACCCGTGGGACTGTGCGAGCGGGGGCGGCCCCTGCCGCAACCCCGACTGGCGCTGGGCCGAGGTGCGCTCGGCCTCCGCCATCTCCGCCGCGCTCCGCGAGCTCGGCGTCGGCCCGGTGACCGGGATCCGGGTGAGCTGGCGGGACAGCTCCGGCCGCGTTCGCGCGGCCACCGTGTCCGGGACACGCGGCAGCGTCGCGGTGACCGGCGCCACCCTCCAGCGCCTGCTCGGCCTCAAGTCCACGCGCTTTTCGGTGGAGCCGGCCGGTTGAGGCGCACCCGGCTCCGGCGGCTCCGCCGGCTGTATAGGATGCTCCGGAAACGTCCAGCCGAGGAACTCTCCGCCAGAAGGAGCCGGTCCCCACCCGTGCCAGAGCCCCCAGCCGAGTCCACCACCGCGATCGCCGTGGTGCTCGTCACCTACGAGAGCGCGGAGGACCTGCCGGCGTGCGTCGCCTCGCTGCCGCAGGCCGCCGCCCCGCACGAGCTCGAGCTGCTGATCGTCGACAACGCCTCCCGCGACGACTCGGCCGGGCTCGGCCGCTCGCTCGGCGCCAAGGTCCTCGAGAGCCAGCGCAACCTCGGCTACTCGCGCGCCGCCAACCGCGGCGCAGCCGGGACGGCGGCGCCATGGCTGCTGGTCGCCAACCCGGACACGCTGCTGGCCCCTGGCTCGCTGGCCAGGCTGGTGGCCACCGCAGAGGCCGATCCGCGCATCGCCTGCATCGGCCCGCGGCTGCTCAACCTCGACGGCTCCGACTACCCGACCGGGCGCCGCTTCCCGTCGTTGCTGATCGGCGGGCTCCACGCCCTGCTCGGCCCGGTATGGCCGGGGAACCCCGCGACCCGGCGCTACCACCTGACCGACCTGGACCGGACCCGGCCGGCGCGGGTCGACTGGGTCTCCGGCGCGTGCATGCTGCTGCGGCGCTCGGCCTTCGACGAGGTCGGCGGGTTCGACGGCTCCTACTTCATGTACTTCGAGGACATGGACCTGTGCCTGCGGCTGGCCAGGGCGGGATGGAAGATCGTGCTGGAGCCGCGCGCGATCGTCGAGCACGTGGTGGGCGGCTCGACCCGCAGCGCCCCCTACCGCAAGGTCCTCGACCACCATCGCAGCACCCTGCGGTTCTACCAACGGCGCTACCAGCGCGACCCGCGCCTGGTGCTGCTGCCGCTGGTGGCCGGCGCCCTGCTCGTCAGGGGCGTGGCGTCGATCGCCCGCACCGCCCTCCAGCGACTGCGCACCTCCCGCGCGACCTAGCGGTCGGCGCGCTCAAGGCACGCCAGATGCTGGCCGACGCGATTAAGGTGGTAGCTCGGCGCCAAGCCCACGTCCTGGTCGAGGAGGTCCGATGACGCCGCAGGACCGCCGCGCGTCGAGAGCGCCAGGCACGTATCCACGGTGCGCGCCGTCACCGCCCCCTGCCACCGCGGGGGATCGAGGCGCGACACCGATACATGCCCGGCGCTCTCGCATGGAGAGCGACTACTACGCTCACATGGAATTCGATCCCGAACACCAGCGAGAGGTCCTGCGCTTCTACCTGCCGATGTTCGCTGAACCGGCGGACAGCTCCGCGGAAGGCAAGCAGGGGCCCGTCCTGGAGGTCGGCTGCGGCCGCGGCGAATTCCTTGGGCTGCTGCGCGGCGCGAGCATCCAGGCGCAGGGGGTGGACATCGACCCGGGCATGGTCCAGTTGGCGCGGGCCGAAGGCTACGACGTGATCCAGGACGACGCGCTGGAGTTCCTGCACGCCGATCCCGCTCCCGGTCCGTACCGGGGAGTGTTCTGCGCCCATTTCATCGAGCACCTCACCCCCGAGCAGGTGGTCCATTTCCTCGAGGGGGTGCGGCGCGTGCTGGCGCCGGGTGGGCGGCTGGTGGCGGTGACCCCCAATCCCGGCTGCTACGCGGTGCTCAGCCACGACTTCTGGTGGGACCCGACGCACGTCCGCTTCTACGAGGTCGCGCTGGTTGAGTTCCTCTGCCGCCAGGCCGGATTCGAGGTAGAGTCCAGCGGGACCAACCCGGCAAACCATCCCGGCCCGCCGCCGCAGTACCTGGCCGGGCAGCCGGTGGTCCACCCCGGTGTCGGCGATCTGGTGGGGACGGCTATGAGCAAGCTCGCCGCGACGGTCGAGCCGCGGCAAAGCGGCGACGACGCCGACCCGGACGCCTCCGGTGAGAGGGTCCAGGACGCCTCGTCCGGCGCTGCCGGGCCGGACCCGACCTGGGCGTATGAGCTGGGGCACGTCGTCAACGTGCTCGGGGAGCGGCTCCAGGAGGCGACCGAGGCGCTGCGCGAGCTGCGCACCGCCTATGACAATCTGGTATGGGGCCTGTATCAGGGAAACGAGACGTTCGTCGTGGCCCGGAAATGACCGGGTCACCCGGATCGAAGGCGAGGGAGTGTCGCGCGCGTTGAAGACGGCCGTCTACAACCGGTTCCTGCCATCCATGGGTGGGGGCGAGCGGCATTCGTGCATGCTCGCCCAGGTGCTCGCCGAGCAAGGGCACGAGGTCGATCTGATCGCCCACGAGGACGTTGGCAAGGACCTGCTCGCGGATCATCTCGGGCTCAACCTGGCCAAGGTGTCGCTGCGGGTCGTGCCCGACCGCGGCGAGCGGGACATGGCCAGCGTCTCGACCGATTACGAGCTGTTCGTCAACGCGTCCTACATGAGCCGCGTGAAGACGCGTGCTATCCACAACATCTACCTCTGCTACTTCCCGACCCCGTTCGACCATGACCTGAACGGCTGGCGGCGCTGGGCGGTCCGCCGCATCGGCCCGCACGTGCGCGGCGGCAATCCCGGACCGGCGGGCTGGGGACTCGGCTGGTTCCCGCCGGAGGGCGGTCGCCGCCGGAGCTGGACCTGGACCAGCGGCCGTGCCGGGCTGATCGTGGTCGGCGGCGGCGAGCGGGCGATCGGGTTCGAGCTCGGCAGGCCGGGCGCCCCCGGACCGACCCAGGTGACCGTGCGCGACGAGCGTGGCCGCGAGCTGGCCCAGCTCGAGGCGGGTCCCGGAGGTTTCCAGCGCCATCAGGTCACCCTGCCGCCGGCAGCCCGCGACGTCGAGATCTTCTTCGACAGCGACACGTTCGTGCCGGGCCACGGCGACGACCGGTCGCTCGGCGTCGCCGTCAGCCGGCTGCGCATGAGCGGGCAGCGCCGGACCCTCAAGGAGAGGGCAGGGGAGAAGCTCCCCTGGCTGCTCCGCAACCCCCAGGACCTGTCGTTCCTCGATCACTACCAGCGGGTGATCGCCAACTCGGAGTACACCCGCACCTGGATCCAGCGGTACTGGGGGGTCGACTCGGACGTGCTGTTCCCGCCGATCCGCGTGCAGGAGCTGCGGCCCGGCCGCAAGCAGCACAAGATCCTCAGCGTCGGCCGCTTCTTCGCGCGCGGCAGCGGTCACTCCAAGAAGCAGCTCGAGCTGGTGGAGGCCTTCGGCCGGATGATGCGCCGCAACCGCCTCGACGGCTGGGAACTGCACCTGGTCGGTGGCGTCGAGCGGAGCCACAAGCCCTATCTCAACAAGATTCGCAAGGCCGCCGAGGGGCTGCCCGTGCAGATCCACGCCAACGCGCCGCGGCCGCTGGTCGAGGACCTGTTCTCGTCCAGTTCGATGTTCTGGCACGCCACCGGGCTCGGCGAGGACGAGGAGCGCCAGCCCTGGGTGTTCGAGCATTTCGGCATGACCACCGTCGAGGCCATGGCTGCCGGCTGCGTCCCGGTGGTCATCGACAAGGCGGGGCAGCGCGAGATCGTCCGGCACGGCGTCGACGGCTTCCGCTGGTCCACACTCGACGAGCTCGAGGCCTATACCCGTTCGCTGGCGGGCGACGACAGCCTGCGGGAACGGCTGGCCGCCAGCGCGGTCCAGCGGGCCAGGGCATTCTCCGAGGAGGCGTTCGCCGCACGCTGGTCGGAGATCTCCCGGTCGCTCGGCATCGCGTAAACGGGGGCTGTGGACAGCGGCACTGGCAGGATCGCGGTGACCGCTATACTTCCGGAACGCTAGAGACCAGCTCGAACATTGGAAGAGAGGCGCCCATGCTCAGCGCCGCGGACGTCCGGGCAGCGGCGCAGTCACGCATCCGCTTGGAGCTGCTCGCGAACCTGGTCCGCAAGGACCTGAAGGTCAAGTACAAGAACTCGGCCCTCGGGTTCCTGTGGTCGCTGGCCAACCCGCTGCTCTACCTGGTCGTCTTCGACCTCGTCTTCAGCGTGTTCCTGAAGAACGGCGTCCCCTACTACGCCGTGATGTTCATGTCGGGGCTGCTGGTCTGGAACTTCTTCAACCTGTCGACGCTCAGCGCCACCGGCGTGGTGGTCGGCAGCGCCAACCTGGTCCGCAAGGTCCGCTTCCCGCGGGTGGTGCTGCCGCTGGCCTCCGTCGGCTTCGCGGCGGTCCATTTCGTGCTGCAGATGCTGGTGTTCTTCGCGTTCCTGCTGGTCTTCTACCGTGCCTTCATCGGCCCGCAGCTCGTGCTGCTGGTGCCGGCGCTGGCGGTCGTGCTGGTGTTCACGGTGGCGATGGCCCTGCTGGTCTCGGCGCTGAACGTGCGCTACCGCGACGTCGAGCACCTGCTCGAGATCCTGCTGCTCGCCTGGTTCTGGTTGACACCGATCGTCTACCCGATCCGGGTCGTCCAGGAGCAGCTCGTCCCCAAGCACCTGTTCGCCTTCTTCATGGCCAACCCCATGACCGCGGTGGTCACCTCGATCCAGCGGGCGATCTACCGCTATCCGGTGGTGATCGAGAACGGCGCGCCCGTCAAGGTGCTGGCGACCGGCGGCTACAGCTTCTACCTGAAGTGGCTGGGGGTGGCGGCCTTCATCTCCGTGGTGCTGCTGGGGATCGGCCTGGTGGTCTTCCGCCGCATGCAAGCCGACTTCGCGGAGGAGCTGTAGATGGCTGACGCGGTCATCTCCGCCCGAGGGGTCGGCAAGCGCTTTCTCATCCATCATCAGCGGGCCACCAGCCTGAAGGAGCGGTTCCTGCAGACCAGGCGCTCCAAGGCCGAGGAGTTCTGGGCGCTGCGCGACATCGACCTGGACATCCACGGCGGCGAGACGGTCGGCCTGATCGGCGCCAACGGCTCGGGCAAGTCGACCCTGCTCAAGCTGCTCGCCGGGATCCTGGAGCCCACCGTGGGCTCGGTGCGGGTGCGCGGCCGGGTGGCGTCCCTGCTCGAGCTCGGCGCCGGCTTCAACGGCGAGCTGACCGGGCGCGAGAACATCTACCTGAACGCGTCGATCCTTGGTCTGACCCGCCGCGAGATCAACCGGAACTTCGACAGCATCGTCGAGTTCTCAGGCCTCGAGCAGTTCATCGACAACCAGGTCAAGCACTACTCGTCCGGCCAGTACGTGCGGCTCGGCTTCGCGATCGCGGTGCACGTGGACCCCGACGTCCTGCTGGTCGACGAGGTGCTGGCCGTGGGCGACGAGGCCTTCCAGGCCAAGTGCCTGGCCAAGATCACCGAGTTCCAGGAGCGGGGCTGCACCATCCTGTTCGTCACCCACGCCGTGGACCTGGTGCCGAGGCTCTGCAGCCGCGGCCTGGTGCTCGACCACGGCCGAGTGCTGCACGACGGCGACGCGCTGGAGGCCGCCGAGCGGCTGCGGACCCTGCTCGGCACCGCGCCCGACCAGTCGGGCGGCGCGGCCGGTGCCTCCAGCGCCCTGCGGATCAGCGGCGTGCGGATGGTCGACCCCAGCGCGCGGGCCGCTCACAAGGGCGAGTTCCAGGTGGGCGAGCCACTGGCCGTCGAGGTCGACGTCGCGGTCGGCGCCGAGCCACCGCCGGCGGCGGTGGTCCGCGTGGCCGTGACCGGCCCGGCGGACGTGCCGATGTGGGTGATGGACGCCGAGGAGGAGCACTTCGAGCCGAACGGCACCTGGACCGTCCGCTTCTTCGTCAAGGAGCTGCCGCCGATCCAGGGGATCTTCGCCCTGGCGGTCGCCCTGCGCGAGCCGGGGGGCCGCGCACTGGACGCTCGCCGCTTCAGCGAGGCCCTGCGGGTGATCGGCTCCAGCGAGCACGGCCTGGTCGACGTCGCCTGGACCATCGAGCGAACCGAGGAGGAGGAACGTGCCGAGCCCAGCGCCAGCCGGCGACCCCGCGCCGCTGGCGACCGTGGTCGTCGTTAGCTACAACGGCGTCGACCTGGTCGCTCCCTGCCTGGAGGCACTGGCCGCACAGGACCTGCCCGAGGGCCGGATGCAGGTCTGGGTGGTCGACAACGCCTCCACCGACGGGACCCAGGAGCTGATCGAGCGCGACTTCCCATGGGTGCGGCTGATCGCCAACCAGCGCAACGACGGCTTCGCCGGTGGCAACAACGTCGCGCTGCGCCAGGTGGACACCCCCTACGTCGCCCTGCTCAACCAGGACGCGCGGCCGACACGTGACTGGCTCTCCCGGCTGATCGAGCCGTTCGAGCGCGAGCAGGCCGGGGCGGTCCCCGGCGGCACGCCGAGGCTGGCCGCGACCACCTCGAAGATCGTCTTCCTGCCAAGGTTCCTGGCCCTGAACCTGTCCACCCCGGCGTTCCTGCCGGGCACCCTGGACAGCCGCGAGCTGGGCGTGCGGATCTACCAGGTGACCGTCGACGGCCGGGACGTGACCGACGAGGTGCTCTGGGACCACCTCGCCTATGGGCCGGAGGGCGAGGGCGACGGCCGCTTCCGCTGGACCAGGCCGTCGGGGCGGCTGCTGGTGCCGGTGGACCCCGACGGCCGGGGCACGGGGGCCGCCCCAGGCCTGGAGCTCGGCTTCCGGCTCGCCGCCGAGGGCGCCAAGCCGGTCGAGCTGACCTGGGCGGGCGGCGCGGCCACCGTCAAGGCCGAGACCGAGGTCGCCGAGCAGCAGGTCCCGGTGGCGCCGGGGGCCGAGCTGGTCGACGTGCTCAACAACGCCGGCAGCGTCGTGTTCGTGGACGGCTACGGTGCCGACCGGGGCTACCAGGAGGTCGACCGCGGCCAGTACGAGCGGGTCGAGGAGGTCTTCACCTTCTGCGGCGCGTCGGTGCTGTTCCGCACCGAGGCGCTGCGCGAGGCCGGCGTGTTCGACGACGACTTCTTCATGTACTACGAGGACACCGACCTCGCCTGGCGGCTGCGCGCGCTCGGCTGGACGATCCGTTACCTGCCCGACTCGGTGGTGCGGCACATCCACGCGGCGTCGTCCGAGGAATGGTCGCCCTTCTTCGTCTTCCACGTCGACCGCAACCGGCTGCTGCTCCTGACCAAGAACGCCCGCGCCGGCCTGGCGTTGCGCGAGGTGCTGCGCTACCCGCTGACCACGGCGTCGCTGGCGCTGCGGGCGGTCGCCCAGGCGCGGCACACCCGGCGGCGGCCGCCGCTGCGGCCGACCCTGCTGCGGGTCAAGGTGATGGGCTCGTACCTGCGCCTGCTGCCGGCGATGCTGTTCCGCCGCTGGGAGATCTCCCGGCGCTCCAAGGTCGACCGGCGCCACCTGCAGCGGTGGATGGTCCTGCGGTGAGGTCGCGCGGCGGATGAGGGTCGGCCTCGACGCCACACCCCTGCTCGGACCGAGGACGGGCGTCGGCCACTACGTGGCGCGGTTGGTCGAGGCGCTCGCCCTCTCCGGCGAGGTCGCCGAGCTGCGCCTGATCCCCTTCACCTGGCGCGGCACCTCGGGCCCGGCCGTCACGCCTGCCGCCCCTCGCCGCGAGAGCGGCGGGCCGGCGGAGCAGGGGGCGCCTGGGGCCGTGGCGGGGGTGCGGGTGGGGCGGCGTCGGGTGCCGGCGCGGGTGTTGCGGGCGGCGTGGGCGCGCCTGGGATGGCCGCCGGTTGAGTGGTTCGCCGGGCGGGTGGACGTGTTCCACGCCACGAATTTCGTGGCGCCGCCGGCGCGGCGCGCGGGCCTGGTGGTGACCATCCACGACCTCACCTACCTGCGGTACCCCGAGATGGTCACCGCCGCCTCGGCGCGCTACCGCACGCTGGTGCCGGCCGGCCTGGCCCGCGGGGCGATCGTGTGCACGCCGACCGCCGCCGTGGCCGCCGAGGTGCTCGACACCTACCACCTGCCCGCCGACCGCGTGATGGTGACCCCGCTGGGGGTCGGCCGGGGCTGGCTGGAGGCCGAGCCGCCCGACGCGGCCTGGCTGGCCGCCCGCGGCCTGCCACCGCGGTACCTGCTGTTCGTCGGCAGCCGCGAGCCGCGCAAGAACCTGGGCACGCTGCTGGCCGCCTACCGCGAGCTGCTCGCGGGCGGGGCGCCGCCGCCACTGGTGCTGGTCGGCCCGCCCGGCTGGGGCGAGGAGCCGGACCTGGCCGGCCTGCCCCGCGGCAGCGTGCACACCCCTGGCTATCTCGGCGACGCCGAGCTGGCCCGGGTGGTGGCCGGCGCGGCGGCGCTGGCCTACCCCTCCTGGTACGAGGGCTTCGGCCTGCCGGCGCTGGAGGCGCTGGCCTGCGGCACCCCGGTGGTGGCCGGCGACGTCCCCGCCCTGCGGGAGGTGCTCGGGGACCAGGCCGAGCTGGTCGATCCCGGCGACGCCGGCGCGCTGGCGGCCGCCCTTGACAAGGCGGTCGAGGACGGCGGCGGCCCCGCGCGGCAGGTCCGGCGCGCCCACGCCGCCGGCTTCACCTGGCAGCGCTGCGCCCGCGCCACCCTCGCCGCCTATACCCGCGCGGTGGCCCGATGACCGCGCGCACACCCGGCGCCGCCGGGGGCCCGGCGCTCGGGCGGCGGGTCGGGGTGGTGGCGGAGCAGCTTTTCGGGCCGGTGCCGGGGGGGATCGGGCGGTACGTGGGTGCGCTCGTGCGGCACTTGGAGGCTGAGGCGGAGGCTGGCGGGGGAGCGGTTCGCTGGCTGGTCGCCAGGCACCCGGCGGAGCGGATCGCGGCGGCGGGGCTGCCGCCCGAGCGGACGCTCGCGCTGGCATGGCCGGGCCGGCTGGCGACCAGAGCCTGGGTGGAGCTGCGCCGCCCTCGCCTGCCCGCCCAGGTCGTCGCGGAGCTGGACCTGGTGCACGCGACCAGCGCGGCGGTCCCGCCGGCGCGCGGCCGGCCGCTGGTGGTCACCGTGCACGACGTGGCCTTCCGGCACTTCCCCGAGGCCTATCCGGCCAGCGGCCGGCATTTCCACGAGCGGGCCACCCGCATCGCGGTGGCCGAGGCCGCGCGGGTGCTGGTGCCCTCGTCGTCGACCGCGCGCGACCTCGCCGACCTGTACGGCCTGGAGCCGGAGCGCGTCACGGTCACCCCGCTCGGCGCCGACCCGCCACCCGAGCGGCCCGACTCCGGGCCGGCCCGGCGGCTGCTGGAACGGCTCGGGGTGCGCGGGCCGTTCCTCCTGGCGGTCGGCACCCTGGAGCCCCGCAAGAACCTGCCCCGGCTGGTGGCGGCGTTCGCCGAGGCGGCGGCTGACCTGCCGGAGCACCACCTGGTGGTGGTCGGCCCCACCGGCTGGGGCAAGGCCCTGGCTGGGCCACTCCCGGCCGCGCCACGGGCGGACGGTGCGCGGGCGGATGGGGCCCCGGCGCGGGTGGTGCTGGCCGGGCACGTGGAGGACGCCGTGCTCCAGGGGCTGTACGCGGCCGCCGACGGGCTCGCCTACCCGAGCCTCTACGAGGGCTTCGGCCTGCCGGTGCTGGAGGCGATGGCCCGCGGCCTGCCGGTGCTCACCGGCGACCGGTCGAGCCTGCCGGAGGTGGCCGGCGGCGCCGCGCTGCTGGTCGACCCGACCGACGTGCCGGCCATCGCCAAGGGAATGATCGAGCTGCTCTCCAACCACGCCCTGCGCGAGCGTCTCGCCGCCGACGGCCGCCGCCGCGCGGCCCCCTTCACCTGGAAGGCCACCGCCGCCGCGACCTGGGCCGCCTACGAGGAGGTCCTGCGTTGAGGCCCCGCCGCCCGGAGGCTCGGGTGGCTCGCGGGGTCTCGCGGACCGGCAAGGCCCGGGGACGTGATGGGGCCGTCTCGCCGGCAACCGCCGCCGCCGACCGCTTGCGGGTAGCGGTGGACGCCACGGCGGTGCCCGCCAAGCTGACCGGTGCGGGCGTCTACGCCGCGCGGATGCTCGAGGCCCTGGCGCTGCGCGGCGAGGTCGAGCTGGAGGTGTTCGCGGCCCCGGAATCGGCGGAGTCGCTGGCCGCGCCCGGCCTGAACCTCCACGCCGTGCGGACCGCGGGGCTCGGCCGGCCGGCCCGCATCGCCTGGACGCACCTGGCGTCGGGCAGAGCGGCGCGGGCGGCGGGAGCGGACCTGCTCCACGGCGTGCACTACGAGCTGCCGCGCCACTCGCGGTTGCCACGGGTGGTCACCGTCCACGACCTCACCCTGGTCACCCACCCGGAATGGCACGAGGCCAGCAAGGTCCGGTTCTTCCGCTGGGCGATGCGGCGGTCGGTGGCGGTGGCGGAGCGGGTGCTGTGCGTGTCCGCCACCACCGCCCGTGACCTGGTCACCGAGCTCGGCGTCGACCCCGAGCATGTCGACGTCACCCCGCTCGGCACCGACCTGCGCCCAGCCAGCGAGCAGGCGGTGGCCGCCCTGCGCCGGCGTCTGGGCCTCCACGGCCCCTACCTGCTCGGGCTCGGCACGCTCGAGCCGCGCAAGGACCTGCCCAGCCTGATCAGAGCGTTCGCCAAGCTCGCGGGCGAGCTGCCGCACCGCCTGGTGCTGGCCGGCCTGGCGGGCTGGGGGGCCGGCGAGGTCGCCGCCGCGGTGGCCTCCAGCGGGGTGGCCGACCGCATCCTGCTGGCCGGGTACGTGCCGGAGCCGGACAAGGCGGCACTGTTCACCGGGGCGGACGTGTTCGCCTACCCGAGCCGCTACGAGGGCTTCGGCCTGCCGGTGCTGGAGGCGATGGCCTGCGGCACGCCGGTGGTCACCACCACCGGCGGGTCGCTGCCGGAGGTCGCCGGCGACGCGGCCCTGCTGGTCAACCCGGGCGACGCCGACGCGCTGGCGGTCGCGATCGGCAAGCTGGCCGGCGAGGCCGGCGAGCGTGTCGGCCTGGTGCAGCGGGGCATGGTGCGCGCGGCCGGATTCACCTGGAACCGTTGCGCGGCGCTGACTGCGGACGCCTACCGCCACGCCGCGCAATAGACTCTGGAGAGCCGGGGACCGAGGGTTGGTCCCGGCGGATCTCCATGTCACGACGAGGGGAGTGCCACCGTGCAAGCAGTCATCCTGGCCGGAGGGTTCGGCACCCGACTGCGACCGCTGACCAGCACCAGGCCCAAGCCGCTGATCCCGTTCGCCAACGAGCCGTTCCTGCTCCACATGCTGCGGCAGCTCGCCTCCAGCGGTTTCAACGACGTGGTGCTGTCCACGATGTACCTGCCCGAGGCCTTCGACGAGCTGATCCCGGCGGCGCGCAAGGCCGGCGTCGAGGTGGTGCTCTCGTCTGAGGACACGCCGATGGGGACCTCCGGCGCGGTCAAGCGGCTCTCCCACCTGCTCACCGACACCTTCATGGTGTTCAACGGCGACATCCTGGTCGACCTGGACATCCCCAAGCTGGTCTCGCTGCACCGCGAGCGCGACGCGGCCGCCTCGCTCGCCCTCGTCAGGGTTCCCGACCCGAGCGCGTTCGGCCTGGTGCCGATCGATGTCCAGGGGCGCGTCCAGGCCTTCCTCGAGAAGCCTGGCCCCGACGAGGAGGCCTGGGCGACCGACCTGATCAACGCCGGCGTCTACGTGCTGGAGCCGTCCGTGCTCGACCACGTGCCGGCCGGGCAGCCGTCGTCGTTCGAGCGCCACCTGTTCCCCTCGCTGCTGGCCTCCGGCGCGCCGGTGTACGGCTACGAGGTGCAGGGCTACTGGCGCGACCTCGGGACCCCGATCGCCTACCTCTCCGCCCAGGCCGACCTGCTCGAGGGTCGGCTGAGCCTGCCGATCAGCGCCACCGAGCGCGGCCGCGGGCAGTGGTTCTCGGACGCCGCCGAGGTCGAGGACGGCGCGGTGCTGCGCGGTCCGGTGATGATCGGGCCGTCGGCGCGGGTGGAGCGCGAGGGGCGCATCTTCGGCCCGTCGGTGCTGGGTCCCGGCGCGGTGGTGGCGGGCGGCGCGCGCGTGGAGCGCTCGGTGCTGCTGGCCGGCGCCAGGGTCGAGCGCGGGGGCAAGGTGAGCGACTCGATCGTCGGCGCGGACGTGGTGGTCGGCTCGGGCGCGGTCGTGAGCGACGGGGCCATCCTCGGCGACGGCGTGGTGATCGATGAGGGCAACGTGCTTGGCGGCGGCATCCGCGTCGCCCCCGGCGTGCACCTGCCTCCCGGCGCCATCCGCGTGTAGCCGGGGCGTTCCCGAGGCCGGCCGCTGGCGCTAGCCCCGCACCGCCTCCACCAGCAGGAGCGCGCCGAAGACGACGAAGGAGGCGGCGGCGCCGATGCGCACCGCGCGTTCCGGCAGGCGCCGGCCCAGCTGCTGGCCGACCAGGATGGCGATCGCGTCGGCGGCGACCATGCCGAGGGTCGAGCCGACCCAGGTGCCCACCAGCCCCTCGCGGGTCGCCAGCGTGATCGTGGCCAGCATGGTCTTGTCCCCGAGCTCAGCCAGGAAGAAGGCGATGCTGGCGGCCAGCACCGCGCTGCCGGTCGACCGCCTGGCGCGCGTCGCCTCGTCCTCGCTCAGCGCGTCGCCGCGCAGCGTCCAGGCGGCGAACGCCAGGAACGCCAGCCCCGCCAGCAGGTTCACCGGCCGCGCCGGCAGCGCCGCGCCGAGCAGCGCCCCGACCACCACCGAGACCAGGTGCACCACCGCGGTGGCGCCGGTGATGCCGGCGAGCACCGGCAGCGCCCGGTAGCGTGTCGCGAAGGCGAGCGCCATGAGCTGGCTCTTGTCGCCCAGCTCGGCGACGAAGATCACGCCGAAGCTGATCAGCAGCGCATCCAGGAACAAGCGATCCTCCCGCTGGTGGAACCGGGCGGGAGGAGCGCGAGCCTCCGGCCCGACTCCCGGAAATCGGTGTCATGGCCGAAGGTCTCGCCCACCCGGCGCTGGGCGCCGGGGCGGCTGACCGGGCGCGAGCGCCAGCATGTCGACCAGCCGCTTTCGGACTACTCCCCTTCGCGGCCAGGATAGGGACGCCAGCGTCCGACGGGCAACGCCGACCTGCTACGCTCCGGCGCGTCAACCGTCATATCGGGAGAAGCCATGACAACCACAGCGCAGAGGGAAGGGGAGCGAGGCGGCGCGGACCGCCGGCTCGACCGGTATTTCGACTACCGGGCCAGGGGCTCGTCGCTGCGCACCGAGGTGGTGGCGGGCCTCACCACGTTCATGACCATGGCCTACATCCTGTTCCTCAACCCGTCCATCCTCGGCGCCGTGGCCGACCCGGGCGGGCGGCGCCTGCCCGCCGGGGCGGTGCTCACCGTCACCGCGCTGGTCGCCGGCGCCGCCACACTGGCGATGGGGCTCTGGGCCAACTACCCGTTCGCGCTGGCTGCGGGGCTCGGCATCAACGGCGTGGTGGCCTTCACCTTCGTGGCCGGCCAGGGGCTCTCGTGGGCCGAGGCGATGGGCCTGATCGTGCTGGAGGGCCTGATCATCACCGTGCTGGTGCTGACCGGGCTGCGCGAGGCGGTGCTCGACGCCATCCCGATGGCGCTGAAGAAGGCCATCGGCGTGGGCATCGGCCTGTTCATCGCCTTCATCGGCTTCTACGACGCCGGTTTCGTGGTCCGGCCGCAGAGCCCCGCCACCCCGGTCGCGCTGGCGACCATCAACGGGCTCAAGGTCACCGTGTTCATCGTCGGCCTGCTGCTGACCGTGGCCCTGGTCGCCCTGCGCGTGCGGGCGGCGCTGCTGCTGGGCATCCTCGGCACCACCGTGCTGGCGATCATCGTGAACGAGGTGGACAACCTGAAGCTGTGGCCCGGCGGCGAGGTCGCCGCGGTGCCGGACAAGCTGGTCGGCACCCCCGACTTCAGCCTGCTCGGGGACTTCTCGCTGCTGGGCGCCTTCTCGACGATCGGGGTGATCTCGGCCCTGGTGGCGGTGTTCGCGGTGATGCTGAGCGACTTCTTCGACACCATGGGCACGGTGATCGGCCTCGGCGACGAGGCAGGGCTGCTCGACCGCAACGGGCGCCTGCCGAAGATCAACCGCGTGCTGGTGGTCGACTCGCTGGCCGCGGCGGCGGGCGGAGCGGCGTCGGCCTCCTCCAACACCGCCTACATCGAGGCGGCCTCCGGCATCGCCGCCGGCGGGCGCACCGGCCTCACCTCGGTGGTGGTGGCGGTGCTGTTTGGCCTGTCCCTGTTCCTGTCGCCGCTGGCCGGGGTGATCCCGCCGGAGGCGACCGGGCCGGCGCTGGTGCTGGTCGGGTTCTTCATGCTGACGCTGATCCGCGACATCGACTGGAGCGACATCGAGGTCGGGCTGCCTGCCTTCCTGACGATCGTGCTGATGCCGTTCACCTTCTCGATCACCAACGGGGTGGGCGCCGGCTTCATCACCTACGTGCTGCTCAAGCTGACCAGAGGGAAGATCCGCGAGCTGCACCCGCTGCTGATCGGCGTCAGCGTGGTGTTCTTGGTCTACTTCGCGATCGAACCGATCAAGCACCTGATCGGCGCGAGCTGAGCGCGCCGGGACGCGCGGGCGGGGGCCGGGGCGCCCCGCCCGGCCGGGGCGCACCCCCGGCCGGGGCGCACCGCCCGGGCCTCAGCGGCGCAGGATGAGGTCGCCGGGGTCGAGCGGCGGGCGTGGCCGCGGGCGGTCCCCGGGGTCGGGGCGGCCGGCGGCCACCGAGCCGAGCGGCAGCCAGCCCGCCGGTAGCTCCAGCGCCCTGGCCGCGACCCCCTGGCAGAACAGGCTGGAGGAGATCCAGGCACCGCCGAGGCCCTGCGCGTGCAGGGCCAGCAGCAGTGTCTGCACGGCGCCGCCGGCCGCCAGCTCGAACATGGCGTCCTCCGCCCGGCTCCGGCGCTCGTCCGGGTAGTCGTGCCGGCCGCCCGGGGCCAGGCAGGGCACCAGCAGCACGGGCGCGCTGCCGAGCAGCGCCCAGGAGCGGGCCATGCGCCGCTCGATGACCTCGGCGGGCGTGCCGTCGGCGGCGAGGTCCTGGCGCCAGGCGGCTTCCATCTGGGTCAGGTAGCGCTTGCGGCCCTCGCCAGAGTCCAGGGCGACCACACGGAAGGGGCGGGTGTGGTGGGGGAACGGGGCGGTCATGGCGGCCAGCACCGCCCGCTCGACCGCGGCGGGGTCCACCGGGTCGGGCAGGAAGCGGCGCCGGGTGCGGCGGCCCTCCAGGAAGGCCACCAGGTCCTCGGGGCCGGAGCCGGTGCGGAAGAGGTCCTCGGCGGCCGGGCGGACCAGTTCGCTGGCGCGGCCATCGCCCGCCGGCAGGGGCACGCCGCGCAGCAGCGCGGCCGGCACCCTGGCCAGCTTGCGCTTGACCAGGTCGGCGGCCGCCGCGACCTCGTCGGCCACGGCCACCTCGGTGACCTCGAGCGCGCGGCCGTCGCCGTCGAGCTGGCCGCGGTAGTCCTCGAGCGCGCCCATGCCGGCCATGCCGACCGCCACGTCGGTCTGGCCCCGGCGCCACGGGCGCCCGAGCGTGTCGGTGACCACCACCACGACGTCGTGCCCGTCCAGCGAGGCAAGCGCCGCGCGCAGCCGCGCCGCCGAGGCGTCGGGGTCCTCGGGCAGCAGCACCAGCGCGTCGCCGCCCGCGTTGGACTCGTCGATCAGCGCGTTGGCACCGACCAGCCCGTGGCGGGTCTCGGCGATCACCATCGGGCCGCGGCGAGCCACCACCCGCACGGTCTCGGCCGTCACCACCTCGCGGCGGACCCGCTCGCGCTCGACCTCGGCGGCCGGCAGCGGCACCAGCCGGCCCTCGGCCTTGGCGACCACCTTGGAGGTCACCGCCAGCACGTCGCCGTCGGCGAGCCGCAGCCCGGCGGCGCCGACCGCCCGCAGCAGCAGGGGCGCCAGCTCGTCGCCGGGGCGGATCTCGGGCAGCCCTGGGAGCGGGAAGACCTGTAGTGGGCTCACCGCCCGGCCCCGCCTGGTGTGTGGAGCGCGTCGAGGGCGACCTTGGCCAGGGCGGCGGCGTCCTCGGTCGTGCGCATCAGGGTCGGCGCCACGATCGCCTCCAGTCCGAGCGCGGCGACGTCGCCCGCCTGCGCCTGGTCGACCTGGTCCAGCACGAAGGCGTCGGCCAGGCCGCCGTAGAGGCTGGCCACGCCGCGGGCCGAGACCTCGACCCCCCAGGCCGGCAGGAGCTTGTCGGCCATGCCGCGGACCGGCGCGCCGCCGATGATCGGGGTGATCGCCACCGTCCGGCAGGCGGTGTTCTGGATGGCGCTGCGGATGCCGGGCACGGCCAGGATGGGCGCGACCGAGACCACCGGGTTGGAGGGGCAGAGCACGATCCCCTCCGCCGCGCGGATGGCGTCCAGCACGCCCGGCGCCGGCCGGGCCCGTTCGATGCCGGCGAAGGTGACGCGGCGCACCGGGTCCCGCGCCTGGCGGGCCACCCAGTACTCCTGGAAGCCGAGATCCTCGAGGCCGGCGCTGCCGTCGACCTCGACGCGGGTCTCGACCGGCTGGTCGCTCATGGGCACCAGCCGCACGGGCACGCCGAGCCGGCGGCAGACCTCGGCGGTTGCCTCGGAGAGGGTCGCGCCCTCGGTGAGCAGCCTGGTCCGCAGCAGGTGGGTGGCGATATCGCGGTCGCCGAGGCTGAACCAGCTCGGTTCGCCGAGACGGTCCAGGGCACCGAGCACGTTCCATGTCTCGCCGGCCAGGCCCCAGCCACGCTCCTCGTCCGACAGGCCCGCCAGGGTGTAGGCGACCGAGTCCAGGTCGGGCGAGACCGCCAGTCCGTGCACGCGCAGGTCGTCACCGGTGTTGCCGATGACCAGGATGTCGGCGGGCGGATGGACGCGGATGAGGCCGCGCAGGAACCGGGCCGCGCCGACCCCACCGGCGAGCGCGACGAGCATGGTCCGTCATCTCCGTTGGCTCGATTGGGGCGAGGCTCCAGCATAGCGAGAGCCGCCGGGGCAAGCGCCGCGATATCCACAGCGGGGTGGCGGGCCCTGGAGCAGGCTGCCGGGCCGCGCCTACCGAGCGACGCTCGGGATGGCCGGGCGTCAGCGGTCGCCGGACAGCGACCGCTCGACCGCGCCTTCGATCCTCACCCGGGCCGCAGTGGGCGTGGTCGAGGGCAGGCGCTCGACCAGCGAGGTCAGCTCGGCGGTCTGGCCGGCCCGCAGGCCGCGCAGCCGCTGGTCGAGCGCGCCGGCGCGCCGGCCGGAGATGCCGCCGAGCGACTCGTGCGCGGCGGCCAGCGCGCTGTCCAGCGCCGAGATGGCCCCCGGGATCTGGTCGGTCCGGCCGCTGTCCACCAGGCCGTCCAGCTCCTCCAGGCGCGTGGACGCGAAGCGGGTGCGCAGGTCCGCCTGCTGGTTGGGCGACCAGCGAGTGGCCGTCAGGCGGGCGTTCTCGACGGTCAGCTTGACCGGGTACAGCGGCTCGCCCGGCAGCGTCCGGCTCGACAGCACCACCAGCGGGGTCAGCACCGCCGCGGCCGCCAGCGCGAAGGCGGTGACGCGGCGCCGCCACGCCCGGGGCCGCTCGGCCCGGCGCCGTGCCCGGATCGCCCGGGTGGCCGGCACGGCTGCGTCCGCCGGCACGGCTGCGTCCGCCGGCGCGGCGCCTTCCGGCGGAGCGTCGTGCGCTTGCAGGGCGCCGATCCGGGTCGGCGCCGCCGCGACCGCTTCGGCGGCCGCCGGGCCCAGCGCCAGGGCAAGATGCCGCTGCGCGACCGCGGGGTCGAGCTGGAGCCGCGTGAGCGACGCGCGAAGCTCGTCCGCCGCCTCCAGCAGCGGGCCGAGCTCGGCCGCCACCGGGCCGCGCGGCCCGTCGAGCGCGTCGTCGAGCTGATCTTCGAGTCCTACGGGCTTCCTTGACCGGGGCATCTCAGTCCTCCTCGCACTCGGAGAGGCGCTCGGGACCGGCGGATAGGTACGGCTGGCTTCCCGGCGACCGCGGCCCGAGCGCCCGGGCGAGGCTGGCCAGGCCGCGGTGTTGCAGCGCCCGCACCGCCCCGGTGGTCTTGCTGAGCAGCTTGGCGACCTCTGGCGCGGTCAGTCCCGCGGCCATCCGCAGCAGCAGCACCTCACGCTGGTCGGGGGAGAGCTGCTCCAGCGCCTTCATGACCCGCGCGCCCTCGAGCCGATCGATCGCCAGCTCCTCCGGATCGCTGGCGCCGGCCGCCAGCGCCGCCTCGTCCAGCACGTCGTCCAGCGGGTCGAAGCGAGCGCGCGACTGGCGGCGCCGGAAGTCGAACAGGTCATGCCGGGCGATCCGGAACAACCAGCCGCCCAGCGCCTCCACGGGTCCGCGGAAGCCGGGCAGGCTCTCGATCGCCGCGGCGAACACCGAGCCGGTCAGGTCCTCGGCTGTGTGGCGGTTGCCGACCTGGGCCATGAAGAAGCGGAACAGCGAGGGCGCGAAGACGGTGTAGACGCGGCTGACGGCTGCCGGGTCGCGCCGGCGGGCGGCCGTCAGGTCGGCGTCGGTCAGCTCGATGCCGGCTGCCTGCTGCTTCCCTGCCCGTTGCTGCCCAGCGATCCTCGACACCGCGCACCGCGCTCCCCTCTGAGCCCTCTTGCAGACCGTGGGGAGGCTAACCGATTTGTCCACCAACAGGCCAATGTGATGGTAAAGGGCTACGAGGGGCTATCGACGGCTGCCCGGGTGCGAAAACGGCCTCGGATGCGCGGTTACGTACTCAAGACGATGCGGAATCTCACCGATGTAATTACCGTGGTGCAGTTCGGGAAAGCCGACGCTCGACCGACTGCCCTGAAAGCTGGCAGCGAGGGAGGAGCGATGACCGCGATGACCACGACCACGGTCTTTCGTGTCGAGCCGGAGCCCTGGTACGAGCGAGCCGCCTGCCGTGGCAGGGACGCTGATTGCTTTTTTCCTGAAAAGGGGGGTTCCACCCGAGCCGCCAAGCGGATTTGCCAGACCTGCGTCGTCCAAGTCGAATGCCTCGAGTATGCCCTGGCCAACGACGAGCGCTTCGGAATCTGGGGTGGGATGAGCGAGCGTGAGCGGCGCCGCCTGAAGAAGCGCGCCTGCTGACAGGTCTCCCGCGGGCGTCCCTGCTCCAATCCCCCGCGGTCATCCGCTCTGAGCAGGGATGCCGCCCTCCGGGGCGGGTCGCAGGCGGCTCGAGTCGTCGAGGCTCCAGCCGACTCCCCGCCCCGGGTTCGTGCGCCGCCTTCCCATTGATCGTGGCGAAGCGGGAGGCCGCCTGACGCTCCCGCGCCGGCACTGCCTCGACCACCTGCGACAACCTCGCCTGGACTGCCCTGTTTTTCTTCGATCGCTGCGCTGCGTGTTAGCATGCGCGGGCCCGTGAGGAGGCGACAACCCTACGGGCATTTCCATGGCCCTCCCCCAAGGGCCGCATCGAGAGGAAGGTCGTGCCAAGCAACGAACCCCGCGTGCTTGCCGTGGTCGTCTGCCACAACGGGCGGCCATTCCTGCGGGAGACGTTCCGCGGGCTTGCCAAGCAAACCCGACCGATCGACGACGTCGTGGTCGTCGACACGGGCTCGACCGACGGCAGCTCCGAATGGGCACGCTCCCGCCTCGGCGAGGACGCGGTCCTGGCCGTCCGCGGCCAGTTCGGCCGTGCGGTGATGGCGGCCCTGCGCGACCCCAGGACCGCCGGCATGGAGTGGGTGTGGCTGTTGCACGACGACTCCGCACCCGAGCCGGAGGCGCTGGAGCGGCTGCTCGCCGAGGCCGCCTCGCGGCCGAGCGCCGCGATCCTCGGGCCGAAGCTGCTGTCGTGGTCCAACCCCAACCGCCTCCAGGACGTCGGCTGGTCGATCGACCGCACCGGCAGGGCGGTCTCGCCGGTCGAGGACGACGAGATCGACCAGGGCCAGCACGACCAGGTCCGCGAGACCTTCTTCGTCTCCAGCGCGGGCATGATGATCCGCCGCAACGCGCTGCTCCAGGTGGGCGGCTTCGACGAGCGCATGCCGGCCTTCCGCGACGATCTCGACCTGTGCTGGCGGATGCACCTGCAGGGCGGCCGGGTGCTGGTGGTGCCGGGTGCCAGGGTGCGCCACTTCGCGGCGGCCACCTCGCGCGCCCGCAAGGACCGCGCCGTCAACCACCCGAGGTACCTGACCGAGCGCCACACCATGGCGGCGCTGCTGAAGTCGACCTCGCTGCGGCGGCTGCCGTTGATGTTCCTGCTGGCGATCCTCGGCGGCGCGCTGCGGGCGCTGGGGCTCGCGCTCACCGGCCGCCCGGGCGACGCCCTCCAGATCCTGTGGGCCTGGGGCTGGAACGTGAAGGAGCTGCCGGTCACGATCGTGCACCGGCGGCGACTGCAGCGCCGCCGGAAGGTCGACGACGCCGCCCTCGCCAGCCTGCGGGCACCCGGCGGCCAACCGCTGCGCGCGCTGCTGCGCGGGATGCTCGAGCTGGTCTACGGCGAAGTCGGCGAGCACGTGGCGCAGACGCCCAGCGGCGCCGAGGACCAGGACATGCCCGCGCCCGGTGCCCAGATCGGGCGGGTCATCGCCAGCCATCCGGTGGCCTTCGGCGTTGCGAGCTTCGCGCTGCTGATGTTGGTCTCGCTGCGCTCGCTGATGTTCGCGCCGGCCATCGCCGGCGGAGCGCTGGGCGTCTTCCCGTCCGGCGGCGAGGACTTCCTGCGCGAGTTCGGGGCCGCCTTCCACCAGGGGGGCCTCGGCTCGACCGACTCCGCCTCCCCGTCGCTGGCCCTGCTCGGCGGGTTGGCCACCATCACGCTCGACAAGGCGCTGCTCGCGCAGAAGCTGCTGCTGTGGCTGGCGCTGCCGCTGGGGGCGGCGACCTGCACCAGGGCGCTGCGCGTGCTGGTGCCCTCGCTGGCCGCCCGCGCGGTCGCCGGGCTGCTGTATGCCGGCTCGCCGCTGGCGATCGGCGCGCTGGCCCAGGGGCGGCTCGGCGAGCTGGCCTTTCTGGTGCTCGCGCCGCCGGTGCTCGCCCAGGTGGTGCTCGCCTTCCGGAGCCAGCAGCCGCGCGAGCCGTGGCGCCCCGCCCTGCGCTTCCTGGTGCTCGGCGCGGTGGCGATCGCCATGTACCCGCCGGCGGCCGTGGTGCTGCTGGTGGTCGTGGCGGTGGCCGTCGTCGCCGCGCTGGCGCTGGGGCCCGGCGACGACCGCGGCCTCGCCGTCCGCCGGTCCGTGCTGCTCGGCGCCGGCTTCGTGGGCGCGCTGGTGCTCCAGTTCCCCTTCACCGGCCAGATCCTGACGGGAGCGGCGCTGCGGACCACCGGCACGGCGCTGGCCTCGCCCGGGTTCGGCGACCTGCTCCAGCTCCGGCCAGGCGGCCCCGGACTGCCCGGCGGCGCTGCCGGCACGCTGATCGGGCCGCTGTACCCAGCGCTCGCGCTGGCGGCGCTGTTCTTCATCCCGGCCGGCTACCGGCGGCAGACCTTCTTCCTGCTGGCAGGGATGCTGGCCGCGTGCGTGGCCGCCACCCTCCAGGCGCACGGCCTGCCGCCCAGGATCGCCACGGAATGGCCGGCGGGCCTGCTGATCCCCGGAGCGGTCTGCTGGGCTGCGGCCACCGGCCTGGCGCTGGCCGGGCTGGGCGCCGCGCTCGGGCACGGCGGCGGCCTGCGGCGCGCGACCGCGGCGCTGCTCGCACTGCTGGCGCTGGCCAGCAGCGTGCTGATCGCCGGGGTCCTGGTGCGCGGCTCGTGGTCGCCGATCCGGTCGGTGGGCTCGCCGTCGCTACCGGCGACCGTCCGCCAGAGCCAGGGCAGGGTCCTGTGGCTCGCCGGCAGGACGGACCACGGCGTGGACTTCGCGGTGACCGGTTCCAGCGGCCGTACGGTGCTCGATTCAGGGCGGCTCGGCGACGACCGGGCGCGCAGAGCGCTCCAGTCGGTGGTGACCGACATCGTGGAGGCGCGAACCCACGAGGCCGGCTCGATGCTGCAGCTCTTCGGCGTCGGCTACGTGGCCATACGGCCAGGGCCGGAGGCCGAGCGCCTGGTGGACCTCGTGGCCAGGCAGCAGGAGCTGCGCACGCGGCCGACCGACCAGGCCGGCCTGTTCCAGGGCCCCGTGACGCAGCCGAGCGCGTGGATCGTCCAGGGCGAGCCGCCGGCCGAGGTGCGCGGCGTGATCACCGGTCCGGCGCTGGTGCGTGTGCAAGGGGTCGACGCGCTGTTCAGCAGCCCCCGCGGGGCCAAGCTGCCAGCGCGGGCCATCGCCCAGGTGCAGGGCGCGAGCGCGACGCTCGCGGAGGGCACCGATGGGGCCGCGACGACCGCCGAAGCCGCCGGCTCGGGCGCGGCGACGCTGGTGCTGCCGGTGCCCGCCGACCGGGCCTGGCGCGCCTCCGTCGGCGACACCGCCCTGGAGCCGACCACGGTGTTCGGCTGGGCGCAGGGCTTCAAGCTGCCCGCCGGGACCAGCGGTGGGGCGGTCGAGGTGCGGCGCAACGGCCAGCAGCGGCGGATGGTCTTCCTGCTGGTGGAGGCCCTGCTGGTGCTGACGGCGCTGGCGACCATGGCGCGGCCGACCAAGGTCGCTCCGCCGGTGACGCCGATGGCGCTAGACGACACCACGACCACCGATCTGCGACTGGCGACGCTGGCCCGAGGAGGTGCGCGATGAGCCCGCCCGGCGACCACGACGACGACGTCCCGTTCGACCCGTTCAACGAGGAGGATGACCCCTTCCGGCCGCAGCGGCCCCTGCGCGACCCGCTCCGGCCAGACCTCGACCCCTTCCGGATCCCCAACGACCCGTTCCAGTTCGACGATCCGTTCCAGGGGCCGAGCGACCCGTACGCCCCGCCGAGCGATCCCTCCGGCGCTCCGCCGGATCCATATGGCGGGCCGCCGGACCGGACCGACGCCTTCGAGCCGGCCCCGGGGCCGCCGCCACCGCCGCCGCAGGGGGCCCGATGGGAGTCGCCGCCACCGCCGCCGACGTGGCCGCAGGTCGATCGGCCAGAGCCTCCGCCCCCGGCGGCCGCCAGGCCCGAGCAGCCGGGCGGCGGCGGCGCCCCGGGCTCTGAGCAGCAGCGCCAGGCACCGATCGCCAGTCGCGCCGCACGCCATCAGCAGAAGCGGCGCAGCCCATGGCCCTTCTCCCGCGGACAGGACGCCGCCAGCCCGCCCGCCGCGGCAGCGCCCAGCGCCGGCCCAGCCGCGCCCGGTCAGGTCACTCCCGAGCCGGCCGGGCCACGCCCGCCCACGCCTGGGCCGGGTGACCCGGGCGCCCCGCGCGGCCCTCGCCCCGGTGGTCCCGGTGGTCCCGGCGGCCCCGGCGGTCCCGGCGGCACAACCGGACAGTTCGGGCGCATCCCGCCGAGCGGCGCCCCGCGGCCCCCAGGTGGCCCCCGGCCGGGCGGTCCCGGTGGCACGACCGGTCCGTTCGACCGCATTCCGGACGGCGGGCCCAGCCGTCCAGGCGGGACCACCGGCCAGTTCGGGCGCATCCCGGGCGGCGGGCCACGGGCCGACCGTCCCGGCGGCACGACCGGCCCGTTCGACGCCGTGCCGGGCGCGCGCGCTCCCGGGACAACGGGTCCCTTCGAGCGGGTCCGGCCCGACCGGCTCGGCTCGACCGGCGAATTCCCATCACCCCTGTCCAACGGGCGCGGCCAGGAGACCGCGGCGGCAGCGGCCGCCACCGCCGAGCGTGAGGCGCGATCGCGGGTCGACCAGGGCGTGCGGCGCTCCCGCTCCCCGCACACCGGGCGGCAGCTTCCCAGCCTGCCGAAGTTCGAGGTGCCCACCGGCCTGGCGCGCACCACCCTCGGCCTGGTGGCGATCCTGGTCCTGGCCACCACCGGCCTCGGGGTCGTGACCAGCGCCCTGCCGAAGGCCAAGCCGCCGGCCACTCCGGCGACCGCCGCCCCATACTCGGCCCGCTGGATCTGCCCGCTGCTGCCGAACCAGAGCGCCTCCATCGGCATGGCCAACGTCGGCGGCAATCCCGCCACCCTGCGGACCACGGTCGTCGGCGCGGCCGGCGCCTCCCAGACTCCGCAGAAGCCGCTGGAGGCGGGCGGCCTCCGGACCATGAACGTGCCCGCTCCCAAGCAGCCGGGCTACGTGCAGGTGGAGGCCTTCAGCGCGCCGATCGCGGTGGGCTCCGGCGGGCAGGCGAGCTGCGCCTCAGGGCCCACCGACCGCTGGTGGATCCCGGCGGCCGACACCAGCCTCGGCGCCAGCACCACCGTGGTGGTGGCCAACCCCGACAACGACCCCGCCGTGGTCGACCTGGTGCCGCACGTGAACCAGGGGGCGCTTGCGGCCGCCGCCGAGCTGTTCGTGCCGCCACGCTCCGCCAAGGTCCAGACCCTCTCGAACGGCGAGCTGATCGCGCTCAGGCCGGCCATCGAGGTGATCGCCAAGTCCGGCCGCGTGGTCGCCGGCGCCGTCATCAGCCAGAAGGACCAGCAGAAGATCTTCGTTCCCGGCCAGCCCACCACACGCTCGCAGTGGTCCTTCGCGGGCGGGCTCGCCGGCACCGACCGCAGCACCTCCGTGCTGATCACCAACCCGTCGGCCAGCCCGCTGTCCGTGTCGGTCCAGGTCTCCACCGACCAGGGCACCTTCAGGCCGGGCAACGACTTCGACAACCCGATCCCGGGAGGGTCCTCGGCCGCGATCCAGGTGCCACCGTTACGGATCCGCGGCTCGGGAGCGTTCGCGTTGCGCATCAGCTCGCGGGACGGCGCCAACTTCGTGGCGGCGCTGCGGGTGAGCACGCCGACCGCCGCTGGGGACGCGACCTATCTGGACCTCGGCACCGGCGGGTCCGACCGGAGCTGGTTCGTCCCGGCGATCCCGGCCTCCAAACAGGTGGTGCTCGCCAACCTCGGGAACCGGCCGGTCTCGGCGCAGCTCGGCCAGCCGGGCGCCGGCAAGGGCGGTGAGACCGTCAAGGTCGACCCCGGCAAGGTGATCGTGCGGCCGGTTCCCTCCGGCGCCAAGAGCCTCGAGGTCGCCACCGGCCAGCCCGGGCTGCTGGTCGCCCCGCTCGGCGGCGGGCTGGCGCTCGCCGGTGCCGAGATCGGCGGCGTCCCCGCCGGCGGTCCGGTCGTGGCCAGCGGCCAAGCCGCCGACTAACGAGGGCTGCCAGGCCGGGTCCGCCCGCGACGCGGCGCCGCCGGGCCGGGTCCGCCCGCGACGCGGCGCCACGGCGGTCGGGCCGGCCGGCTACCAGCCCAGCTCGTCGAGGCGGTCGTCGTCGATGCCGAAGTAGTGGGCCACTTCGTGCAGCACCACCTCGCGAACCAGCGAGGCGAGGGCCGCGTCCGAGCGAGCCCTGGCCTCGATCGGCCGGCGGAAGATCACGATCCGGTCCGGCAGGGTCCCGTAGTAGCCCGAGCCGCGCTCGGTGAGCGGCACGCCCTGGTAGAGCCCGAGCGGGATGCCCTCTCCGGGGACCTCGTCACCGCGCGGGATCTCCTCGACCACGAACTCCACGTTGTCCAGCCGCCTGCGGAACTCCGGCGGGATCGAGGCGACCGCCGCCTCGACCAGCCGCATGAAGGTGGTCTCTCCCGTGCCCGGCGGCTGCACCTCTGGCAGCGTCAGGCGCGGCCGCGGTGGCCTGCGGGCATGCCGCGAGCGCGCCATCCAGGGACCTCCTCGATCGTGTCGGACGCTGCAACGATATATGCGACTCGGGTGCTCCGTGCAGGGGAGCGGGGCACCTACGAGCGAGTACAATGCGCGCCTGGTATCGCCGTGGACGCCGCGCCCGTCAGCGGTGGCGGCGGTCCGCCCCAGAGCCTCCCATGCAAGGAGTCGCCCGGTGCCCGCCGACCTCGACCAGGTGTTCAAGGCCTACGACGTCCGCGGTCTGTATCCCGAGCAGCTCGACGAGGACCTCGCGCAACGGATCGGGCGGGCCTTCATCGAGCTCACCGGGGCCGGCTCGCTGGCGATCGGCCAGGACATGCGCCCTTCCTCCGAGCCGATGGCGGCCGCGCTCGCCGACGGTGCGACCAGTCGCGGCGCGGACGTCATCCGCATCGGCCTCTGCTCCACCGACATGGTCTACTACGTCTCCGGCGCCCTCGACGTCGCCGCGATCATGCTGACCGCCTCGCACAACCCGTCGCAGTACAACGGCCTGAAGTTCTGCCGGCCGGGGGCGGTGCCGGTGGGGCAGGACTCCGGCCTGGCCGACCTGAAGCGGATGGTCGCCGACGGCGAGCCGGCCGGCGACGCGCCCACCCGCGGCCAGGTCCGCGAGGGCCAGGACCTGGTGGCCCGCTATGCCGACCACGTCCGCGGCTTCGTCGACAAGGGCGCGCTGCGGCCGCTCAAGGTGGTGGCCGACGCCGGCAACGGCATGGCCGGCCACGTGGTGCCGGTGATCTTCGAGCGGCTGCCGTTCGACCTGGTGCCGATGTACTTCGAGCTGGACGGCACCTTCCCCAACCACCCGGCCGACCCCATCAACCCCCGCAACCTCGCGGACCTGCGGCAGCGGGTGGTGGCGGAGGGCGCCGACGTCGGCCTGGCCTTCGACGGCGACGCCGACCGGGTGTTCCTGGTGGACGAGCGCGGCGGCATCGTCCAGTCGAGCCTGGTGGTCGCGCTGGTGGCGCGGACCATGTGCGAGCGCGAGCCCGGCGCGACCGTGCTCTACAACCTGATCTGCTCGCGGATCGTGCCCGAGACCATCCGCGCCGCCGGCGGCCAGCCGGTCCGCACGCGCGTCGGCCACTCCTTCATCAAGGCGGTCATGGCCTCCACGGGCGCGATCTTCGGCGGCGAGCACTCGGGCCACTACTACTTCCGCGACAATTACCGCGCCGACTCCGGGTTGGTGGCCGCGCTGGTAGTGCTCGAGGTCCTGTCGCGCGCGGACCGGCCGCTCTCCGAGGTGCTGGCTCCCTATCGCAAGTACGCGGACTCGGGCGAGATCAACCGCCGCGTCGAGGGCACCGACCCGAAGGCGGTCATCGAGCGGGTGTCGGAGCGCTACCCGGCGGACCTGCGTGACTGGACCGACGGGCTCACCATCGACACCCCCAACTGGTGGTTCAACCTGCGCCCCAGCAACACCGAGCCGCTGCTGCGCCTGAACGTCGAGGCCGGCACCGAGGAGGAGATGGCGCGGGTCCGCGACGAAGTGCTCGAGATGGTCGGCGGCGAGCCGGCCTGACCCCGAGTCCAGACCGGTCCCGCCCGAGCGGGGTCGGAGCCCACGAGGAGAGGAACCCATGCCGTTGAGCGCGGAGCTGCTGAGCATCCTCGCCTGCCCGAACTGCCGGGGCGAGGTCGAGTACCTCGAGGCCGCCCAGGTCATCGAGTGCCAGAGCTGCCACTACCGCTACCCGGTGCGCGACGACATCCCGATCATGCTGGTCGACGAGGCCGACAAGCCGTGACGCCGGAGCCGCTGGGCGTGTCCGAGCGTCCCGCGCCTCCCCAGGGCCCGACCGGTGCCGCTGGCCCGGCTGGCGGTGCGGGGGCCGCGGGTGGCGCCGGCCCGCGGGGCGGTCCCACCGGCGCCGAGCGTCCGGCGGTGAACCTCGACGACCCGCAGGCGCTGGCGGCGGCCGATCCCGGCGGGATGCTCGGCCAGGTGGCCTCCGCCGCCGACCAGGCTCGTGCGGCGCTGGCCGCGGCGCAGGCCGCCTCGCTGGACGGCCCGGAGCCGCGCTCGGTGGTGGTGGCCGGCATGGGCGGCTCGGGCATCGCCGGCGACGTGCTGAGCGCCCTGGCCTTCTTCCGCTCGCCGGTGCCGGTCTCCAGCGTCAAGGGCGACCGCCTGCCCGGCTTCGTGGGGCCGTCCACGCTGCTGCTGGCGGTGTCCTACTCGGGGACCACCGACGAGACCCTCGGCGCGGTCGAAGAGGGCCTCTCCGCCGGCGCGCGCCTGGTGGCGGTCTGCTCCGGCGGCCGCCTCGGGGAGCTGGCCAGGCGGCACGGCGCGCCGGTGGTCACGGTCGCGCCCGGCCGCATGCCACGCGCCGCCCTGTGGTCCCTGGCCGTCCCGGTCTGCATGGCCGCGTCGGCCGCCGGTGTGCTGGAGCCCATGGCCGAGCAGGTGCGCGCCGCCGCCGAGGCGCTCGACGCCGAGGCCGAGCTGCTCGGCCCGAGCGTCTCCACGGAGTCCAACCCGGCCAAGCAGGCGGCGCTGCGGCTGCTCGGCAAGCTGCCGGTGATCTGGGGCACCGGGCAGCTCGGCGCCGTCGCCGCCAGCCGCCTGCGCACGCAGTGCAACGAGAACGCCAAGATCACCGCCACCTCGGCGCCGGTTCCCGAGTCCAACCACAATGACATCATGGGCCTGGAAGGCGGGCTGGGGCCTGGACGCGAGCTGGTCCTGCTGCGCGACCGCTCCGGCGAGCACGAGCGCGACGCCCGCCGCGTGATCGCCGCCTGCGAGGCGCTCGAGGTCGACAGCCCGATCCTGCGGAACGCCGGGTCCGGCCCGCCGCTGGTGCGGCTCGCCCGCTTGATGGCCTTCGTCGACCACCTCAGCGTCTACCTGGGACTTGCCCGCGGCGTCGATCCCACCCCGATCGAGACGATCTTCCGGCTCAAGGCCGTGCTCGCCAACGGCGCGGGTGGCTGAGCCGGTGGCCGGCGGCGTCGTCCAGCTCCCAGGGGCCGAGACCGTCGTGGTCGCGGCACGGGTGATCCGTCCGCGCCTGATCGAGCGGCCAGCCGTGGCGATCGTGCTCGGCTCGGGGCTCGGCGGGCTCGCCCGCGAGGTCGAGGACGCGGTGCGCGTGGACGCCGCCGAGGTCCCCGGCCTGCCCGTGCCCCGCGTGGCCGGGCACGCCGGCGAGCTCCAGTTCGGCCGGCTCGCGGGCGTTCCCGTGGCCGTCCTGGCCGGCAGGGTCCACACCTACGAGGGCTACTCCGCCGGCGAGGTCGCCTTCGCCGTCCGCGTCGCCGCACAGCTCGGCTGTCGCGCCCTGGTGGCCACCAACGCCGCCGGCGGGCTCGACCCCGACCTGGACCCCGGCGACCTCATGGTCATCTCCGACCACGTGAACTTCCTGGGAGACAACCCGCTGGCCGGTGCGCCGGCGTTCGTCGACATGATCGACGCCTACGACCCCGAGCTGCGCGCGCTGGCCGCTCGGCTGGGCGCCCACCGCGGCATGCCAGTGCGCGAAGGGGTGTACATCGCGGTGCGCGGCCCGTCCTACGAGACCAGGGCGGAGGTCGCGACGTTCCGCTCGTGGGGTGCCGACGCCGTCGGCATGTCCACCGTCCCCGAAGTGATCGCCGCCCGTGCTCACGGGCTGCGGGTCGCCGGGGTCTCGGTGATCACCAACCGCTGCGGCGAGCCCACCACCCACCAGGAGGTCCTCGCCGTCACCGAGCGGGCGCGCCCACACCTCCGCGACCTGATCCTTTCGATCCTTCCCACCGCCGCGAGCTGAGCGCTCCACGCGGCGCGGCGCCAGCGCGGCGTCCACCTCCCGATCCGCCGCGATGACGCGCCGTGCCATATGCTTTGGGGCGCCACCTCCGCGATGGCCCTGTGGACAACGGTTTGAGCCGATGGGCCGAGTCCGGCACACTCACACCCGCACCGGGCCCGCGGAATGCCACCAAAGGAGGAGCTTTGCCGTACGACGTCACCGATCTCGCCCTCGCCGACGAGGGACGGCTCCGCATCGAGTGGGCCGACCGGCACATGCCGGTGCTGCGCGACATCCGCGCCCGCTTCGAGAAGGAACAGCCGCTCGCCGGCCTCAGGATCGCCGCCTGCCTGCACGTGACCACCGAGACCGCCAACCTGGCTCGCACGCTCCAGGCGGGTGGGGCCAGCGTCACCCTGTGCGCGTCCAACCCGCTCTCCACCCAGGACGACACCGCCGCCGCGCTGGCCACGCACTACGGGATCGACACCTACGCGCGGCGCGGCGTGGACACCGCCGGCTACTACGCCCATCTCGAGGCGGCCCTCGACACCCACCCGAACGTGACCATGGACGACGGCTGCGACCTGGTGACCCTGCTCCACACCAGGCGTCGCGAGCAGCTCCCCGAGGTCCGGGTCGGCACCGAGGAGACCACCACCGGCGTGATCCGCCTGCGGCAGATGGAGCGCGAGGGCGCGCTCGCCTACCCGATCATCGCCGTCAACGACACCCCGACCAAGCACCTGTTCGACAACCGCTACGGCACCGGCCAGTCGACCATCGACGGGATCCTGCGCGCGACCAACCTGCTGCTCGCGGGCACCACCTTCGTGGTCGCCGGCTACGGCTACTGCGGTCGCGGGCTGGCGATGCGCGCGCGTGGCATGGGGGCCAAGGTCGTCGTCACCGAGGTGGACCCGGTGCGCGCCCTCGAGGCCGCCATGGAGGGCTACCGCGTCGCCCCGATGCAGGAGGTCGTGCGCGAGGCGGACGTGATCGTGACGGTCACCGGTGACCGCGACATCCTGCGCCGCGAGCACTTCCAGGCCATGAAGGACGGCGTGATCATGGCCAACTCCGGGCACTTCGACGTCGAGATCGACAAGGTCGCGCTCAGGGAGCTGGCCACCGCCGTCACCCGCGTGCGCGAGAACGTCGAGGAGTTCCTGCTCCCCGACGGCCGTCGCCTCCACCTGGTCGCCGAGGGCCGGCTCGTCAACCTCGGCGCCGCCGAGGGGCACCCGGCCGCCGTCATGGACATGTCCTTCGCCGACCAGGCGCTCTCGCTGGAATGGCTGTCACGCCAGGACAAGCTCGGCGTCCGGGTCCACGACGTCCCCGCCGAGATCGACGCCGAGGTCGCCAAGGTCAAGCTCGCCACCATGGCCGTGGAGATCGACAGCCTCACACCCGCCCAGGAGCGCTACCTCCACTCCTGGACCGAAGGCACCTGATCCACCCCGCATCCGGAGCCGGCCGCCGGGGGAGCCCGTTGCTCCCCGGCCGCCGGCGGCCCGGGTGATGGTCCTAGGGAATTAGTCGTCCAGGATCGTGCTGAGGGCGGCGGGATCGGTGTCGGGTCGCGGCGGTGGCCGCGTGCCTTCCGGCTCGGTCCCGAGGTAGACCCACGCCATGACCGACTCCTCGTCGGAGAGGCCGAGGTGGTCGCGCACCTCGGGGGCCTCGCCGTACCAGCCGGTCCGCCACATGCAGCCGTAGCCCAGCGCATGCGCGGCCACGATCAGCGGCGCCCGCAACGGCTTGCCGCGGGTCCGCTCCAGCTCCGCCGCGGGCACGGTGGGCTCGCGAGCGGCGTGCGCCTTGGCGAACACCTCGCCGAGGCGCTCCAGGCCCGGGCCCCGGACCACCACGAACCGCCAGGGGCGCAGCCGGCCGTGATCCGGTCCGGCCATCGCCGCCCGCAGCAGGGCGTCCAGGTCCCCGGCCGAGGGCGCCGGCTCGACCAGCCGCCCGCTCGACCGGCGAGTCATGATGCACTCGATCGCGTCCATGGCGCGATCCTACCGGCGCGCCCCCAACCCCGCCGCGCCGCCCTCACCCAGGCGGCGCAAACCCCTCGCCACCCTCACGCCCCCCACCAGCCGGAACCCCCGACACTCCCTCCCCATCTCGTCTCATCCCACCGCCCCAGCCGGCTTCCGTTCCCACCGGGTCACGCCTCCAGCCGGTTTCGGGCGCGTCGCGCTGTGCAGCGGGACCGGTGGACGGGCTCGTCGGTGCGCCCTGAGGGCTCCACCCTGACGGCGCCGCGCTGGGCGCGTGCGGCTCCTGGGGCACCGCGCCCCAGGCGGATGCAGGCGCGGCCGCGCGGGACGCGAGCTCGGAGCCGGCTGGGCGCTGGCGACGCTGGTAGGCGGCGGCGACGCAGCGCAGGTACAGCTCGGGAGGCACGCCGGCGGGTGGAGGAGGGCGCAGCCGCTCCGCCAGGGGACTGGCAAGCTGCAGCGCCAGGCTCGCCCGCGGTTGCGGTGCCAGGCTCGGCGTGCGCAGCAGGAACGTGCGGACGGCCTGGTACTGCTCGATGGTGAGCCCGCTCACGTCCAGCGTCGCCGTGAACGGCTCCAGCCCAGCGGGAACGTCGAAACTGACCGGGGCGGGGGCCGGCAAGCCGCTGCGCTCCCGCAGGACCAGCGTGCCGGCCAGCAGGTCGCCGAGCCGCTGATTGTCCCTGGTGAGCAGGATGAGCAGGATGGCGAAGAAGCCGGAGCCGATGCCGAAGTCCACCAGCCCGAGCAGCGTCCTGATGGCCGCGTGCCGGAACCGGACCGGGCCACCCTCCTTGGTCACGACCCGCAGGCCGAGCGCGGCCTTGCCAACGGTCCGCCCTCTCCAGAGCGTCTCGCTGACCGTGAAATAGCCGAAGTACCAGCCAGGAATCAGGATGACCAGGATCGAAGCCACCAGCCAGTCAGGCAGCGTGGCGTCGGTCAGCGCCAGCGGGAGGATCCCCAGGAACGAGACCACCGTCACGATGGCCGCGTCGATGACGAACGCCAGGATGCGCGACCCGACGTTGGCGGTGGTGAACTCCAGCGCCACCGCTTCGGGAGTGACCATGCGAGGCTGTTCGAGCTGCGCCATGGCGACGGCCTTTCGGCATTCGAGGGAGCTGCCAGGTGATGCCCTCTAGCCTAATCCGTGTCCGGCGCGCGACGGCGAGACCTAGAATCCAGGCGTGGACATCGACCAGTACATCGCGAGCAACGCGCCCGTCTGGGACCGCCTCGGCCAGCTCACCGTCCGGGCACAGCGCGGTGCCGGGCGCCTGAACGCCGCGGAGCTGGAGGAGCTCGTCCAGCTCTACCAGCGGGTCGCCACCCACCTGTCGTACGCCCGCACCTACTACCGCGATCCCGCGCTGACCGCCAAGCTCAGCGGGCTCGTGGCCAGGTCGGGAGCGGTCGTCTACGGGGCCAGGCCGCGGACGCTGCGGGCGGTCGGCCGCTTCTTCGCCGTGACCTTCCCGGCGGCGCTCTGGCACATCCGCTGGTTCGTGGTGGTGGCCACGCTGGTCAGCGTCCTACCCGCGGTCGGCTTCGGGATCTGGCTGGCGAATTCGCCGGCTGCGGTCGAGGCGAGCGCTCCGGCCGCCGTCCGGGAGGCCTACGTCAACCACGACTTCGAGGCCTACTACTCGTCCGCGCCGGCCAGCGAGTTCGCGGCGTCGGTGTTCTCCAACAACGTCCAGGTCGCCTTCGTGGCGTTCGCGATCGGGATCCTTCTGTGCGTGGGCACGCTGTACGTGCTGATCGTCAACGGGGCCAACCTGGGCGTCGCGCTGGGGCTGTTCGCCGCCGTCGGCCAGCAGCCCAAATTCTGGGGGCTGATCCTGCCACACGGCATGCTCGAATTGACCAGCGTGTTCATTGCCGGAGCGGCCGGGCTGCGCCTGGGCTGGACCCTGATCGACCCCGGCGACCGCCCGCGCCTTTCGGCCCTGGCGGAGGAGGGCCGGCGCGCCGTCGTGATCGTCATCGGGCTCATCCTCACCTTCGCCGCGGCCGGCACCATCGAGGGGTTCGTCACCGGCAGGCCCTGGCCCACCGCGCTGCGAGTCGGCATCGGCGCCCTCGCAGAGATCGCCTTCCTCGCCTATGCCATCGCCCTCGGCCGCCGGGCCGCCGCCCACGGCTTCACCGGAGCCCTCGGCGAGCAGGACGAGGGCGGCTGGCTCGCCCCCGAACGCGACCACACCCCCCGCATCACCGCCTCCCCGTCCACCTGAACCTTCAGGTGGCGCGAGAGCCTCTCCGTGGCGCCCACAGCCTGTCCCGTGGCGCCGAGAGCCTCGCGCCCGGTGGCGCCAAGCCTTCCCGATCGCGCCCAGAGCCTCGCCGGTGGCGCCAAGCCTTCCCCGTCGCGCCAGAGCCTCCGCGTGGGCTTACAGTCGACCGGTTGCCTTGACCTTCAGGTAGGCGTCGGCGAGGTCGGGTGCCAGCCGGCCGGGCGGCGCGTCCACCACCACGGCGCCGAGGCCGCGCAGGCGCGCGACGGTGCGCCGGCGGTCGTCGAGCGCGGCGGTTGCGGCCGCCTTGCGGTAGGCGGCGCCCGGCTCGAGCGGGCTGGAGGTCGCCCACTGACTGACCTGCGGATCGGTGACGCTCGCCACCACCATCAGATGGTCCCGCGCGATCAGCGGCAGGGCCGGGACCAGGCTCTGCGTCACGGCCTGCTCCGCGAGCTCCGTAAGGACCACGAGCATGGTGCGCCGCCGGAAGCGGGACAGGGTGGCGGCGAACGCTCCCCGGTAATCGCTCTCGACCAGCTTGGGCTCCAATGAGTACATCGCCTCGGTCACCCTGGAGAGCTGGTCGCGGGCATGGCCGGCCCCGACCATGGCACGGACCTCGGAGTCGAAGGCGACCATGCCGGCGCGGTCGCCGAGCCGCGTGGCCACGGCGGTGAGCATCATCACCGCGTCCATGGCGTGCTCGAGCCGGGGCACCCCGGCGACCAGCCCGGCCATGGTGCGGCCGGCGTCCAGCAGCAGCAGGACGGTCTGGTTTCGCTCCGCCCGGTAGGTGCGGACGATCGGCTTGTTCGCGCGTGCGGTCGCTGCCCAGTCCATGCGGCGGAACTCGTCGTCGACGCCGTACTCGCGCAGCGAGTCGAACTCGGTCCCGCCGCCACGGCCCTGCGCCGAGCGAAGGCCGACCTCCAGGATCCTGGCCTTGTTGATGCGCAGCTCCGCCTCGTCCCTGGAGTGGAACGGCGGGTACACGCGCAGCACGCCTTCGAGCCGTCGGCGGCCCTGGCGGGCGACCAGGCCGAGCGGGCCGTCCACCCGCACCACCATCTCGCCCGGGGTGAAGCGCCCGCGACGCTCCGGGCGGATGCTGGTGGCGGCGCTCGCCCGCCCTCCAGGCACCAGCACCACCCGAGCGCGCCGCGTCGCCGCCCTGAGGGACGGGGCCAGCTCGTCGGCCAGCCGCACGCGTAGCGGCCGCCCGGTGCGTCGCGCCGCGTCGCGCCGGTACGCCACCGTCCATGCGACCCGCGCCTGGGTGCCGAGCGGGACGATGCCCGGCAGCTCCCGCACGACCTCCAGCTCGGCCGGGCGCGCCGCCAGCAGCCAGTCGACCAGGGCGGCCAGCAGCAGCGCGCCGTCGACCGCCAGCAGACCCCAGGGCGCCGGCACCGGCAGCAACAGCACCAGGCCGGAGGCAGCGGCGGCCGCGGCGGCGAGACGCCAGGTGAGGACCGGCATCTCAGCGGGGTACCGGCACCGAGGCCAGGACGCCATCGAGCACGCCGTCGGCCGTCACACCCTCCAGCTCGACCTCGGGCCGCAGCTCGATCCGGTGCCGCAGCGTCGGCTTGGCGACCGCCTTGACCTCGTCAGGGGTGACGAACTGCTTGCCCGCCAGCCAGGCCCACGCCTTGGCGGCATGGAGCAGCATGGCGGCGCCGCGGGGCGACACCCCCAGCCCGAGCGACGGGGATTCCCTGGTCGCGCGGACGATCGACACGATGTAGGCCTGCACGGGCGGTTCCACCGGGACGGCGGCGACCTCCTTGCGGGCGCTGGCCAGGTCGTCCCTGCCGGCGACCGCGCTGACGCCGAGCGTCGCGAGGTCGTGCGGGTCCATGCCCGCCTCGTGGCGAGCCAGCACCGACTGCTCCTGCTCGGCGGTCGGATAGGGGAGCACCAGCTTGAACAGGAAGCGGTCGAGTTGGGCCTCGGGCAGCGGGTAGGTGCCCTCGTACTCGATCGGGTTCTGGGTGGCGACGACCAGGAAGGGGTCGGGCAGCTCGATGCCCTGCCCCTCGACCGTCACCTGCCGCTCCTCCATGGCCTCCAGGAGCGCGGCCTGGGTCTTGGGCGGTGTTCGGTTGATCTCGTCGGCCAGCAGCAGGTTGGTGAACACCGGTCCCTCCCGGAACCGGAAGGAGCCGTCGCGCTGCTGGAAGATCATCTGGCCGAGGATGTCGGAGGGCATCAGGTCGGGAGTGAACTGGACCCGCTTGAAGCTCAAGTCGAGGGTGCGAGCCAGCGTCTTGACCAGCAGCGTCTTCGCGACACCCGGCACGCCCTCGAGCAGGACGTGACCACGCACCAGCAGGGCGGCCACCAGGCCGGAGACCGCCCCGTCCTGACCGACGACCGCCTTGGCGATCTCCTGGCGGACGCGCAGCACCGCCGTCCGCGGGCCGGCCTGGCCGGATCCGCTCTGCGGCGGGGGCGATCCTCCGTTGCTACCTGGCTCCGTGGGCACTGGAGACCTCCGTACGGATGGTGTCGATGGCCTGGGCGAGCGCGACCAGCTCGGCGTCGTCCTGCGGGGTGGGCGGTTGGAGGGCGGCCAGCACGCGCTCACGGTCGATCCCGGTTCGGACGGCGACCGTCCCGGCCACCTGCTCCGGCGGCGTGCCGGCCGGCAGCCCGAGCCGCTCGGTCAGCGTACGGCGCAGGTCGCCGGCGAGCAGTGCCGCCGCCTGTCCGCGGTGGCGAGCCCGGCGCAGCAGGTTGCCAACGGCCACCACCAGCTCGGACCCTGGGATGCGGACGGCCGTCGGCTCGGTCACCGGGCGGCCCAGCCGGCGGCTGCGCCACAGTGCCAGCAGGAGGAAGGCCACCACGAGCTGCACGAGCGTGAGCTTGACCCGCGGCGCGATCAGGTCGCTGAGGCCCTTGGAACCGCCCCCAGGGGGTGGCGGCCGCAGGACCACGACCTCGGGGCCGGGCGCCGGCGACAGCAGGCCCACGATCAGCACGGCGTTGTCCGTCCTGTTGATCCGCTGGTTGACCAGGGCGCTGGCACCCCCGAGCCGCACCACCGTGCCGCTGCCGGTTGGCTGGACCACCAGCCAGGCGCCGTGGCCTCGAGGGAAGCAGCCCTGCGCACCCGCGGGCACCCTGAAGACGATACCGCCCGGCGCGGACACCCTGCGCACGTCCCGCATGGCCGGCACCGCGCATGTCGGCTCCAGTTCAGCGTCGAGCAGGCCGATGCGGGTGTCGCCGATGGGCTCGACCCGGGTCACCCGCGAGCTCGGGTCGGCGACCACCAGCGTGCCGCCCTGCCGGACCCAGTCGAGCAGGCGCGCCCTCCGCTGCTCGCTGAGGTCGTCGGCCAGCAGCAGCGCGGTCCCTCCGTCCGACGGCAGCTCGCTGGAGACCGAGACCTTGGCGCCCAGCACCCGCAGCGTCTCGACCAGCGCTTTGGTGCCGTTCGGCCCTGGTGAGCTGGGATCGAGCGGCAGGCCCTGATCGGCCCGGCGGGAGCCGACCACGGCCGCGAGCAGGATGCCGCCGACGATCAGGACCCAGACCAGCAGCCGGCGGGCGTTCATGCGGGCACCCGTGCCAGAACGCGACCGGCGAGGTCCCGGAAGCTGGTCGCCTCGCCCTCACCGGTCGGTTGGCGGCCGTACCACGCCCGGTCGAACACCTCGGTCGCGCCGGCGAACGCCTCGGAGGCATTGGGCAGGTTGCGGCTCACCTCGCCCCGGTACTCGCCCGACGTGCGCCCCGGGACCTCCTCGACCACGCCGCGGCTAGCCAGGTCCGCGACCAGCGCCCGGTAGCGGCAGCGCACCGCCTGGCGCCACTCGCGGGCCGCCTCGTGCGCCTCGGCCTCGGCGCGCCATTCGGCGGCGCTGCGCTGCGGGATGGACACGATCGCGGCAGCCACCTCGGGACTCCGGCTCATCGTTCGGACGAACCGCACCGCGAGCACGCCAAGGACCGCCAGGATCACCAGGAAGACCACCAATCCGATGATCGATCCCGCCGTGCTCGCCGTCAGCTCGGCGAGCAGCTCGCCGAGACTCGTGACGATCCAGGTCCAGATCCTGTCCAGCAGCGGCTGCGCCGCCGACCGGAACTCCCGCCGCGCCAGCACCTCGTTCACCGCCCGGTGGATCTCTCCGGGGTCGCGCGATGGCGCCGGAAGGTCGGCCAGGAACCCCGCCGCGACCACCGCCGCCAGCCGTCGCCCAGCCGGCCCCGCGCCCCGGCCCAGCGAGGGCTCAGCGGGCTGATGCGTCGCCATCGGCGAGCCCCCTGGCGATCATCTGGAGGTCGAAGCCTTCGTGGCGGATACGAGCGTCGAAATAGACGAGCGTGGCCACGATCGACACGAAGGGTGAGGCGACCAGCGCCGGCACGATCGAGCCGATCGCCAGGAGGATGAAGCCCCACCGAAATCCCACCAGCTCCGCCCCGAGCGTGAACGGTGTGCTCAGGACGCCTTTCAGGAAGGTTGCGAGCAGCCCGCTCACGACCGCGATGCCGAGCACGGGCCAGAAGCGTGGCCGTACCAGGGCGAGCGAGCGGCGCATGCTCTTGACCGGCCCGAGCCACTCGATCACGACCGCCGGCGTCGTGCAGATCAGGAACGTCATCACGACCAGCGCCGGCAGCACGCACAGTACGAATCCGACGGCTTCGATCACGTGGACGAAGATCGCCGCGCCCAGCAGCGCCCAGACGCGACGACCCGTGGTCCGGATGGCGTCGCCTGCGGAGAGCTGGCGGCCCAGGTAGCTCGCGGCCACCACCTGGGTGATCGCGCCACCGACGAACGGGGTGATCAGCAGGCCGAGCAGCGAGGTGCCGATCGTCCCGCCCAGCTCGACCCCGGAGAGCCCGCCACCGAAGTCCTGCTCGGCCAGCGACGGGTCCTGGAGGACCTGGAGCAGGCTCTGCCCGCCGAACAGATCGCGACTGAGGAATGCGCTGATCAGCTCCAGCGGCACGAAAAAGACGGCCGTGACCAGCACGATCGTCGCGAGGTTCGCCCTGAGCAGCCGGAAGGCGCCGTCGAGCACGTCGCTGAACGACATCGGGTGCAGCGGGAGCGGTCCCGTCCGCGCGCTGCCGGCCTTGGGCAGCAGCGCCGGTGGCTCGTAGCCGGGAGTGCCCCAGCCAGCGGCCCCGCCCCATGCGGGCTGCGGAGGCGGACCCCACGCCGCCGGCTGCTCCCCACCGCCGGACCACGACGGCGGCTGGCCAGACGACGGCGGGCCCGACCCACGCCCCGGCGGCTCACCCCAGCCCGACCACTGCGACGGCGGACCCCACCCCGGCGACGGCGGGGCCGACCCGGGCGACGGGGGATCCGGGGCCGGCGGCGCTCCAGTCCCAGTTGGCTCGGGGCCGGTGGGCGCTCCGGGTGCGACCCAGCCCGAATCCTCCTCGCCGGGGGCCCGGGGCAAGGCCGCGTCGCGGTCGTCAGCGTTCGGCGAGTCCGCCGCTTCTGCCCCCTCATCCGGCCCCTGAGGAGGTGGTGAACTGCCCACCAGGTTCATCTCCGATCTCGACCGTCGACCCGGGCGCTTGCAATGCGCGCCTCGACCTGCTTCGACTACCGTTGAGTTGTTGCAGCGGCCTGCTGTCATGCCCGTCTTCGCGCGCATTTTCGTGGGGGCGCCGGAGCCGGTCAATGACCGGTCACGGCTCTGTGGATAACGGGGGACTCCCCTCCGTCCCAAGGTCATGGCATCCTTGGCCGGTTGCCGGTGGGAGGAGGCGAGACGCTTGCGAGGCAGGGTCCTGGTCGTCGACGACGACCCGTCCCTAGGGGAGATGCTCGGCATCGTCCTCAGACAAGAGGGCTTCGAGCCCGTATTCGTGCGCTCGGGGGATCAGGCGATCGCCGCGTTCCACCAGGCCAAGCCGGATCTGGTGCTGCTCGACCTGATGCTGCCCGGCAAGGATGGCCTGGAGATCTGCCGCGAGCTGCGCATGGAGTCCGGCGTGCCGATCGTGATGCTGACCGCCAAGACCGACACGGTCGACATCGTGCTCGGCCTCGAATCGGGCGCCGACGATTACATCACCAAGCCGTTCTCCGCCAAAGAGCTGGTGGCGCGGATCCGGGCGAGGCTGCGGCGGCGCGACACCGACGGTGCCGAGACGCTGCGGTTCCATGACATCGAGATGGACGTGATGGCGCACCAGGTCACCAAGGGCGGCAAGTCCATCAACCTGACGCCGCTCGAGTTCGAGCTGCTGTCCACCCTGGCGCGCCGTCCGCGCCAGGTCTTCACTCGCGAGGTCCTGCTCGAGCAGGTGTGGGGGTATCGCTACGCTGGCGACACCCGCCTGGTCAACGTGCACGTACAGCGGCTTCGCGCGAAGATCGAGGACGACCCGGAGAACCCGCGGGTCGTGCAGACGGTCCGCGGCGTCGGCTACCGCATCGGGCCGGAGACGGGTGCCGAGGATCCCGGCATCGCCCCCGAGGTCGGGACGTAGGTCTCCCGAAGAGGAAGTGCCGTGCGCTGGTTCCGTCCGCCCCGCCTCGACCTGCGAGCCAGAGTCGTGCTCTTCGCGTCGGCGGTCGCGGTCTGCGCGCTCCTCCTGCTCGGGCTCTCGCTGCGCGCGTTGCTGGCCAACTCGCTGTATGACCAGCGCAGCGGCGAGGCCGTCCAGGAGGTGCAGCGGCTCACCAGCCAGGCGCCCGCCGCGCTCGCCAACACCGTCGGCCTCCCGGAGCGCGAGGCGCAGATGGCGCTCGTGCAGGAGCTGACCAGCGCGCAGGGTGGCGGGCCGCCCGGCTTCAAGGCGGTGATCGTCCGCAGCGCCGAGTTGTCGAGCGAGTCGGACGACCGCTTCAAGATCGAGCAAGTGCCGTCCGCCCTGGTCAACCGGGTCTTCCTCAGGTCGGAGATCGCCTTCGTCTACGTCGACTCGCCGATCGGGCCGGGTCGCATGCTGGTCGTGGGAGCGCCGATCCGATCCGACCAGGGCGATTACGAGTCGTACTTCTTCTATCCGCTGACATTCCAGGAGGAGACGCTCAACCGGCTCACCAACTTCCTGGTGATCGTGAGCGTGGGACTGCTCGCCGCGGTGATCGTGATGGCGGCGATCCTCATCGGCCGGGTGCTCCGGCCGGTCCAGCGAGCCAGGGACGTCGCCGAGGAGATCGCCGCCGGCAACCTCGAAGCCCGCATCCCGCAGATCACCACCCACGACGACTTCGGCCGGCTGGCCGAGTCCTTCAACCGCATGACCGACGCCCTCGCCCAGAAGATCGGCGAGCTGGAGAACGTCTCCAACCTGCAGGCCCGTTTCGTGTCGGACGTGAGCCACGAGCTGCGGACGCCGCTTGCGACCGTGCGGATGGCCGCCGACTACATCCACGCCGCCCGCGCCAACCTCCCGCCCGACGCGCAACGAGCCGCCGTGCTGCTCGAACGCGAGCTGGAGCGGTTCGAGAACCTGCTCGAGGACCTGCTCGAGATCAGCCGCTTCGATGCCGGTGTGGTCCGGCTCGAGCCGGTCGAGGTCGATCTCGGCCGCCTGCTGGACGAGGTGATCGATGCGCTCGACCCGATCGCCCACGGCCGCAAGGTGAGCGTGAGCCTGGTGGTCGACACCAGAGAGGGCGCGCCGCTGGTCGCCGCCGACCCCCGCCGCCTGGACCGTGTCTTCTCCAACCTGGTCAAGAACGCGATCGAGCACACCACCGAGGGCGCCGTGCGGGTGAACGCCGCCCGCCGCGACGACGAGGTCGTGATCAAGGTCGAGGACGAGGGCGAGGGCATTCCCGCCGAGGACCTCCTCCATATCTTCGAGCGCTTCTACCGGGCCGACGCCCACCGCGCCAAGACCACCGGCGGGACCGGGCTCGGCCTGGCGATCGCACTCGAGAACGTCCACCTGCACGGCGGCTCGATCACTGTGACCAGCGAGGTCGGGGAGGGGTCGGTGTTCACGGTGGTGCTCCCGACCGCCAAGCCGCAGACCGAGCCGGGTCCGGATGAGGACGCCGCGGCCGAGCCGAAGCCGGAGGCGGCGGCCACCGACGGTGACCGCCAGAGCGAAGCGGAGGTCGTGCTGGGTGGCTGACCGTCGCCCCGTTGGCGTGCTCCTGACCCTCGTCGCGACCCTGTCGCTGGCGGCGTGCACCACCGGCGTGCCGCCGAGCGACAAGGTGGTGGTGGTCAGCCCCGTGCCTCCGGCGCAGCCGCCGAGGGAGTCTTCCGGCCCGGGGAGCGGCCCTCGGCCCGGCCTGAGCGAGGCCCAGGTGGCGCAGGGCTTCATGCGCGCGATGGCCACGGGCGACCCCGACCGCGCGTTGCCGTGGACCGTGCCCGACAAGTCGGCGCACGCGCAGGTGGAGGGGTGGAAGAGCGGTCGAGCCGTGAGCGTCTATCACGGCGAGTTCCAGCCGCAGGCTGCCATCGACGACGGTGGCCAGAAGGTCGTCGGCGTCCGGCTCCAGCTCGTGGGAACGCTCGACGACCGCCGCTGGGTGCCCGACTCGCGGCAGGTCAACATCCAGCTCCGCCTCCGACAGGTGGACGGGGAGTGGCGCGTCGCCAACCCGGAGAAGGCTCCCTGGATCGACGACACCAGCTTCAAGCAGCTCTACGGGCCGGTCGACCTCTTCCTGGTCGCCCCCGACCGGCAGCACCTGGCGCCGGTGCAGCTCTTCCTGCCACGGCCGGCGGCCGGCACCCCGCAGGTCGTCGCGTTGCAGCTGCGGGCGGAGGCCGCCATGCGGTCGCTCCTGGAGGAGCCCGAGGGACGGGTGAGCCGGACGTTCACCAGCGCCATCCCGGAGGGCACCCAACTGCGGCGGGTCGACTACACCGACAACGTGGTCACCGTCGATCTGTCCAGCCAGTTCGCCGCCCCGACGCTCGGACTGGGCGCGCTGCGCCTCGGCCAGGTGGTGTGGACGATCACCCGCCTGATCCCGACGGCCACGGTCAAGCTGACCGTCGACGGCCAGCCGGCGACCGCGCTCGGCCCGGATCGCTTCGACGCGGACAGGGCCTGGCGGCGGACCACACCGCCGCTCGGCGACCTGTTCACCGGTCTGTTGCCGCAACGGCCGGGCAGCCCCAGCCGGGTGGTCTTCGCGCGCAACGGCGAGCTCTACACCACCGAGCTGGTGCCCAGCGCACGGCCCACCCTGCTGCCGTACAACGCCGCCGGGCAGAAGCTCGCGCCGACCTGGGCCTCGCACGGCAACCAGCTCGCGTTCCTGCTGCTCGGCGACGGCGGTGACCGCTCGCTGTGGATCGGCTCCGGCGACGGCGCCACCGTCAAGCCCACCGGGGTGCGCGGCCAGCTCTCCCCGCCGTCGTGGTTGCCCGATGCCTCCAAGCTGCTGGTGATGCGGCAGACGGGCGATCAGGTCGAGCTGCTCGGCGTCACGCCCGGGACGCAGCGGGCCTCCAGGCTCACCTTGGCGCCGATGCCCGGCGGGCTGCGTCCGACCGTGCTGCGGGTGAGCCCGGACGGCGCGTTCGTGCTCGGGGTCGGCGCGGGCCGGCGGGCCAGCTTCGGTGACGGCGGCCTGCTCTTCCTCGGTCTGCTCAGCCCGAGTGGGGTGGTGGACTGGTTCCCGCGCCCGATCGCCCCCGGCCTCGGCGAGGTGTACAGCCCGGTGTGGGTCGACACCTCGACGATCGCCTTCATCGGCAAGACCGGCAACAAGGACGACCTGGGCAAGCTGTGGATCATGGACCCGGACGGCTGGGACCCCACCCCGCTGCTGAACCTCGTCCCGACCAGCGAGAACGCCGTCGACATCGGAGACGAGCTCACGGTCGACCCGACCGGCAACCGCTTCATCTTCGTGGTCCAGTCCGAGGACGGCACCTCCCTGTGGATGATCGACCGCCTCGGCGCGAGCCTCCGCCAGCTCACGTCTCCCGGCAGCAACGGCTTCGACAACGAGCCGAGTTTCGCCACACGCTGAGGGCGTCCAGCCAAGCCCTCTGTGGGGGTGTGGATAGCCGGATCAAGTTGTCGCCGCGCTTGGTTAGGCTTCCGGCATGGCGATCCTCGAGGTGCTGAGCGGCTTTCTCCGGCCACCCGACTGCCTCGCGTGCGGGGCTGCTGACGCCTGGCCCTGCTGCTCGGTCTGCCTGCCGCCCGAGCCGGCCGGGCCTGGTCCCTGGAGCCTGGCCGCCGAGCCGACCGTGACCATGTGGGCGCTCGGCCTGTACGGCGACGCACTGCGAGCGGCGGTGCTGGCCGGCAAGTTGCGAGGTCAGGCGGCCGCCCTCGGAGCGCTCGGCAGGCGCCTCGGCTCGCTGCTGCTGGGCGCGGGGATCGGCGCCGACCTGGTGACTTGGATCGCCGCGCGTCCCGCCCGCGGACTGCCGCGCGACCACGCCAGGCAGGTCGCGGCCGGCGTCGCCGGCGCGCTGGACCTTCCCTTGGTCGACCTGCTCGTCCCGATGGCCGGCCGCGACCTCGGCCGCGCCCGGGCCGGCCTCGATCGCAGGGCCGGGGCCGGGCCGGACTTGGGCGCCCGGGCCGGGCCGGACTGGGGCGCCGGGGCCGACTCCGATCAGTGCGGCCCGGCTCCGGTGGATCGGGCGCGCGTCCGCCCGCCTCCCAGGGTCCGGCACCGGCTCGAAGGCGGCCGCGTTCTGGTGGTGGACGACGTCGCCACCACAGGCCGGACCCTGGCCGGCGCGGCCTCGGCGCTGCGCCGTGCTGGCGCCCGCGATGTCGAGGTCGCCGTCCTCGGCGCCTCCAGCGCCGCCTTCGGCCCGCCCGCCGATCCGCGCTCCTCCGGCGCGCGGCCGGGCAGGCGAGGACCGCCCTGATGGCCGCTGCGACGAGGCCCTGCCGTCGCGCGGTTAAGTCACTTCATGCTAGCTTCGCTGGTCAGAGGGGGCCTACTCGGACTAGGGCGGTCGTATTGTCTGGTTGATCCATGTTTCGAGTGTGTAGAATCCCGCCATTGCGAACGGCGGCGGCCCGTTTAGGGACGCGGACCGCAGGTCGAGCGATCGGCGATCCAGTCGCGGCCCGGAAATGCGGGCTGGCGACCGAGGGGGGTGCGGGCTGGCGGTGCGTATTCCAACGCTTCCGACCAGTGCCGACGGTCAGATGGGGAGCGGCCCATGCAGTTCACGGTGAAGGGCAAGAACGTCGACGTGCCCGAGAAGCTGCGTGCACACGCCGAGCACAAGCTCGCCAAGGTCCAGCGGTTCGACGACCGGATCCTGGCCATAGACGTGGAGTTCTCCGAGGAGCGCAACCCGCGGGTGCCCCAGGCGCACACGGTCCAGGTGACCGTGACCACCAAGTCCCGGCTGGTCCGGGCCCACGCGAGCGCGGTCGACCCCGCAGCCGCCGTGGATCAGGTCATTGACCGGCTCGAGCGCCAGATCAAGAAGCTCAAGGGCCGTCGGGTCGACAGGACGCAGCACGCCGAGGGCGTCAAGGCCATGATTCCCTCGGCCCAACCTCCCGAGACACACGAGACGGGCGAGCAGCTTTTCGCGAGATACAAGAGAATCGAGATGAAGCCCATGACCCCAGAGGAGGCTATCGAGCAGATGGAACTCCTTGGGCATGACTTCTTCTTGTTCTCGAACGCCGAGACGCAGCAGGCAAACGTCGTGTACCGTCGCCGTAACGGCGGTTATGGGCTCATCGAGCCCGAAGTGTGAAGGGGCGCTTGGAAATGCGCCAGGAAGTGAGAGGGGAGAGCGTGGCCGACGACCGGCAGTCACGACCGCGGGGCGCAGGAGACGCCATCCGCGTGCTGATCGTGGACGACCACGCACTGTTCCGTCGCGGGCTCGAGATGGTTCTCGAGCAGGAAGACGATGTCGAGGTCGTGGGCGAGGCCGGCGATGGCGCCGAGGCCATCGAGAAGGCCCAGGAGCTCATGCCCGATGTCGTCCTGATGGACGTTCGCATGCCTCGGAGGGGAGGCATCGAAGCGACACAGGCCATCAAGGACCTCATCCCCCATGCCAAGATCCTGATGCTGACCATCTCCGATGAGGAGGCGGACCTCTACGACGCCATCAAGGCGGGTGCGAACGGCTACCTGCTGAAGGAGATCTCCATCGAGGAGGTCGCCAACGCCATCCGCTCGGTCGCCAAGGGCCAGTCCCTGATCTCCCCATCGATGGCCTCCAAGCTGCTCGACGAGTTCGCCAGCATGGTCAAGCGGGCGGACGAGAAGCAGCAGCTCCCCACACCCAGGTTGACGGACCGTGAGATGGAGGTCCTCAAGCTGGTCGCCAAGGGCCACAACAACCGCGACATCGCCAAAGAGCTGTACATCTCCGAGAACACCGTGAAGAACCACATCCGCAACATCCTCGAGAAGCTGCACCTGCATTCGAGGATGGAGGCGGTCGTTTACGCGGTGCGTGAGAAGCTGCTCGAGATCAAATAGGCGTTGGCGTGGACCGTGTCCTCGCCGTCGATGTCGGTGGCACCAAGCTGGCCGCTGCCGTCGTGGACGCGGGTGCCCGAATTCTCAGCCGAGCCCGGGTCCCGTCCCCCCGCGGTACCGATCCGGGGGCGCTGTACGAAGCGCTGATCGCCTGTTGCGCTGCCGCGCTCAGGGGCGCGGACAGCCTGCCCGGCGAGCTCGATGGTATCGGCGTCTCCTGCGGGGGGCCGATGATCTGGCCCGCCGGGGAGGTCTCGCCGCTCAACATGCCGGCATGGCGCGGGTTTCCGCTCCGTGAGCGCCTCCTCCGGGAGTTCGAGGTCGAGCCGGTCCGCGTCCACAACGACGCCGTCGGCATCGCGGTGGGCGAGCACTGGAAGGGCGCTGGTGTCGGGACCGCCGATCTCCTCGGCATGACGGTGTCGACCGGCGTGGGCGGCGGGCTGATCCTCAATCGCCGGCTCTACCACGGGATCAGTGGGAATGCCGGCCATATCGGTCATGTCGTCGTCGAGCCGGACGGGCCCCGGTGCGCGTGCGGCGGTTACGGCTGCCTCGAGGCGGTCGCCGCGGGCCCCAACACCGTGCGGCGGGCCTTGGCGGAGGGCTGGCAGCCGGACGCGACCATGAAAGCCGACGGTGTCGGACTGGCCGCATCCGCCGCCGCCGGCAACAGCACCGCCATCCGCAATATCGAGCGAGCAGGTCGAGCTGTCGGCGTCGCCATCGCTTCCTGCGCGAACCTGTTGGACCTCGAGATGGTGGCGATCGGCGGTGGCTTCTCGCAGTCCGGGCCGCCGTTCTGGGACGCCCTCCACGAAGCCTTCGCGGTTCACGCCCGGATGGACTTCGCCGCCGCGTGCCAGGTCGTCGCCGGCAAGCTCGGCGGCGACGCCCCGCTGCTCGGCGCGGCGGCCTTCATCCTCGACGCCGACCGCTACGGCTGGGACATCCCGACACCACCCCGGCCCCTCTCCTCCCGCTGAAACTGAAACTGAAACGGGAACATCCGGTATGGGGAGGTTGCTGGCCCCGATGAGAGTCTCGACCTACGCGTGGCGCCGGCTCGACCTGGAGGGCATCAGCTTTGTTCGCGTCGAGGAAGGCGATGATCTGGTCCGGGTGGCGGGCCACGAGATCTGCGTCGAGGGCGTCGAAGCTTGGTCGACCCGGTTCACCATCGAACTGAACGGCCGGTGGGAGCACGACTGGACCGCGGTCGAGGTCACCGCTGTGACCCAGCGGTACCGGCGCCTCGCCGCGGACCGCTGGGAGTACGCGGACGACGAGTACGGCGCCTTCGAGATCACCGTCGACCCCGACCGCGTCGCCGTCGACTACCAGCGCTTGGCCACGCGGCTGGGCTGAGCCGTGTCGGAGGCTCCCGTGGTCGGCAACTTCCGGGAGCGCGCGGTCGTCCCGGGTGGCGTTCCGGGTGCCCGGGTGCGTATGGTGGCGGTGCGCCTTGACCTGCCGGCGTCGGCTCCGGCGAGCGCGCCTGTTTCAGGCGCCTGAGGCGGGCGCCCAGAGCGGCAGCAGGCTCGCTAAAATGAGAGGTCTTCACCCAATCTTTGCTCCAAATGACTGTGCAACCCGGCCGGGCGGGGACCTGCTCGGCCGGTTCTAAGGAGGCGCCCAAGCCGTGGTTCTGTCCAAGCTCCTGAGCGTCGGCTCGGGGAGAGATCTCCGTCGCGCGCAGGCGATGGTGGCTCCCATCAACGCGCTGGAAGCGGAGATGGAGGCCCGCTCGGACGCCGAGCTGCGAGAGCTGACCGATGTGTTCCGCCAGCGGCTGGAGGACGGCGAGGAGGATCTCGACGACCTGCTCCCCGAGGCGTTCGCTACGGTCCGGGAAGCGTCGCGCAGGATCCTCGGCAAACGGCACTTCGACGTCCAGCTGGTGGGTGGGGCCGCCCTGCACTGGGGGCAGATCGCCGAGATGCGCACCGGTGAGGGCAAGACGCTGGTGGCCACGCTTCCCGCCTACCTGAACGCCCTGACCGGTGAGGGCGTGCACATCATCACGGTCAACGACTACCTGGCCAAGCGCGACGCCGAGTGGATGGGCGCCATCTACCGGTTCCTCGGCCTCGAAGTCGGCGTGATCCTGGCCACGATGACGCCGTGGGAGCGGCGGCCCAACTACGCCGCCGACATCACCCACGGCACCAACAACGAGTTCGGCTTCGACTACCTGCGGGACAACATGGCGCTGTCCACCGACGAGCTGGTCCAGCGCGGCCACAACTTCGCCATCGTGGACGAGGTCGACTCGATCCTCGTGGACGAGGCGCGGACCCCGTTGATCATCTCCGGCCCGGCCGAGCAGGGCGCCCGCTGGTACCAGCAGTTCGCCCGGATCGCTCCGAGGATGCGGCGTGACGTCCACTACGAGGTGGACGAGGGCAAGCACACCGTGGCGATCAACGAGGAGGGTGTGGCGACCGTCGAGCAGACGTTGGGCATCGAGAACCTCTACGACTCGTTGAACACGCCCCTGGTGCAGCACCTGCAGAACGCGGTCCGGGCGAAGGAGCTGTACAAGCGAGACCGGGACTACATCGTCCGTGACGGTGAGGTGCTCATCGTGGACGAGTTCACCGGCCGAGTGCTGGAGGGCAGGCGGTACTCCGAGGGGCTGCACCAGGCGATCGAGGCCAAGGAAGGCGTGCGGATCAAAGAGGAGAACCAGACCTACGCCACCATCACGCTGCAGAACTACTTCCGGCTGTACGACAAGCTGGCGGGGATGACGGGTACGGCCAAGACCGAAGAGGCGGAGTTCAACCACATCTACAAGCTCGGTGTGGTGGAGGTCCCGACGAACCGCCCGATGATCCGCGAGGATCATGCGGACGTCATCTACAAGACCGAGCAGGCGAAGTTCACGGCGCTGGTGGAAGAAGTCGCGGAGCGGCACGAGGCAGGCCAGCCGATCCTGATCGGGACCGTCTCGATCGAGAAGTCGGAGCGGGTGGCGCGCATGCTGGACCGGCGCGGCATCAAGCACAGCGTGCTCAACGCCAAGCACCACGAGCGTGAGGCGCACATCATCGCGCAGGCTGGGCGGCTGGGCGCGGTGACGGTCGCGACCAACATGGCCGGGCGTGGTGTGGACATCATGCTTGGCGGCAACGTGGAGTACCTGGCGCAGGAGTCGCTGCGGGTCAACGGCATGGACCCGGACGAGGTGGATCCCGAGGCGTGGAGCCAGGCGCTGCAGTCCGAGGTCGAGATCAAGACCGGGGAGGTCGCCGCCGAGCACGACAAGGTCGTGCAGCTCGGCGGACTGTGCGTGCTTGGGACCGAGCGACACGAGTCCCGGCGGATCGACAACCAGCTCCGTGGTCGCTCCGGCCGGCAGGGTGACCCTGGCGAGTCCAGGTTCTTCCTGTCCCTCGAGGATGACCTCATGCGGATGTTCGCCACCAAGACGGTTGCCAGCCTGATGGACCGGTTGAGCCTACCCGAGGACGTGCCGATCACGCACCGGCTGGTGACCCGCGCGATCGCCAACGCGCAGCGGCAGGTGGAGTCGCAGAACTTCGAGCGACGCAAGAACGTCCTCAAGTACGACGAGGTCATGAACCGGCAGCGCGAGGTCATCTACGACACGCGTCGCCGCCTCCTGGAGGGCGAGGACCTCGGCGACCAGACCCGCGTCTTCCTGACCGACGTGGTCTCCAACGTCTTCGCGCAGTACGCGCCTCTCGGTGTCTACCCGGAGGAGTGGGACCTCGACGGCCTGTTCACTACGTTGGGCACGATCTATCCCGTCGCGGTGAACAAGGACGAGATCGACCTGACGATCGTCGACCACGCGGAGCTCGAGGCGCTGCTGCTGGAGGACGCCGAGCGCGCTTACAAGGAGCGGGAGGCCGAGCTGGGGCAGGAGCTGTTGGCCGAGCTCGAGCGTGCCGTGCTGCTCACCGTGCTGGACCGGCACTGGCGCGAGCATCTTTACGAGATGGACTACCTGCAGGAGGGCATCGGCCTTCGTGCCATCGGCCAGCGGGACCCGCTGGTCGAATACCAGCGCGAGGCCTTCGACATGTTCCAGGGTCTGCAGGAGACCATCAAGCGTGAGGCCGTGGCGTACGTGTTCAACGCCTCGGTCGAGGTCGCGGAGCAGGCGGACGAGCGGCGCCAGTCCGCCGCCGACAGCGGCGTCCGGCTCTCGTCCGCGTCGACCGAGGACGAGGCGCGTGCCGCCCAAGGCCAGACTCGCCGACAGAAGATCGGGCGCAACCAGCCGTGCTGGTGCGGCTCCGGCAAGAAGTTCAAGGCCTGCCACGGGGCCCCCGGCGCGCAGAACTAGGCCCGCAGCCGACCTGGCGCCTGTGGCGACCCCACTCGACCTTTGGGTGGGCGCCGCGATCGCCTGGTGACGCACGTCAGTACCTCAATTCGGTGACGAGCCAGCGTCCACTGCATGCGTCGAGTCGCATGGCCACCGGCCGGACTCTGGGTCCTCGCTGAACGACGGCGACGGTGTTCGCCAACCCCGGGACCAGTTCCTGGAAGTGCACACGGAGAAGGTCGCTGCTCCTGGGGAGCAGGCCGCCGTGCCGTTGCACCTGGTTCTCGAGCACGTCCCACAGCTCCGGTGAGAACACTCGCTCGAGCTGTGCCGCGCTCCGCCGTCCGGCCTCGACCTCGAACAGCGCAAGGGCGATCTCCTTGGCGACCTCCGCTGGCGAGGGGAGATGCTCTCGAGCCGCTCGTCTGGCCGCCGTCCGCTGTGCCTCGACCGCCTCCTGCGCCCGCCGCTGCCGTTCGCCCCCCACCGTCTGGCCGAATCCCTCCGGTGCCGCCGCGCCAGGGGTGTCCCCGACGGGCAGGCGGCTCTGCATATCCGGCGGCTCGACTCCATCTGAAGCCTCCGCCTCGGGCGGACGAGATTCCTCCGCAGTTGCCGGCGCGAGCGATGCGACTCCCGAGCTTGTTGGCATGCCACACCTCACTTCGTAACTCTGTATAGCGTTCGTTTGCTTCGGTTTGCCTATGGTAGCGCTGACCTGATGACAGCTTGGGTTGTCCACAAGGGGGATGAGGGAGCGACGCCCGGATTGATGCATGCGCGGTGGGATGAGGGGGAACGGTGGCCACTGGGGGATTGGCCCGGTCGCGGCGTCGACGGCCGTGGGAACTAGTTGCCTGACGGGGCCGGATCGCCTGGCCGCTCGGCGGCGGCTGCGAGACAGGTCATCAGCATCTCCGTGACTGCGTCGCGCGAGGCGTGTCGAGCAGTGGCCCTCGGAGGGAGGTACCGGGGGTCCCCAGCTCTCGCGAGCCCGAGTGCGGCGGCTCCGGTGAGCACGGTGGCGCTCCAACCGGCCTCTCGGGCCTGCACCGCGTAGCGCCGAGCGACTCGACCCAACCCGGAGCCCGAGGACGATGCCAGCACAACCCCGGCGGTGAGCGCCCATTCGGTATCGGGCTCGGTGAGGGGGCCGCGCGGCTTCCAGGCCCGCTGGCATCGCCACGCGCGGAACACCGTGGCTCCGCCCGGAGGTGGCGGGAGTGACTGGAGACCGCTATGCCCGGCGAGCGCCACCACCGCCTGTGCGGACACGCCAGCGCGTCCGATGCACGTCAGGACGACTCCGGCCCCAGACTGCCAGGCGGGGACGCCGGCGTCGTGCGTGCGCCTTCGGCGATACCCGAGCGCCAGGCCGCGTTCGCTTGCCCCGCGCAGATGGGCCAGGACAACCTGCCGGGGCAACGGATCGAGCCCGGGCTCTGGGTTCGATGGAGCCAGGTGGAGGCGTGGGAGCGGTGGGCCGACGCCCGCGATCGAGTCGACCTCCCGCATGGCGGTGCCGAGCGCATGTACCAAGGGCTGGCACGGGCCGGCGGCACGGGCAAGCAGCAGGCCTTGTGGCGCGGGGGCGTCGCCCGATGACGCGAGGGGCCACTCGATGGTGAGCGCCAGCTCGATCGCCCAACCCGGGATCAAGGCTCCGGCATCCGTGCGATACGCATGCCAGCCGGACCGGGACCGCCTGGGCAGTGTCCACCGGGCCATGGGCTCCTGCCGCCACCGCCGTTCGACCGCCCATGGTATCTGGACCGCGTGCTGAGAGGTCGTCAGCGGCGCCAGCCCAGGCGGTCCGGGGACGGGCTCCTGGGGCAGTTCCGGCAGCGGTACGGCCCTTCCGCCTTGCGCGGTCATGGCGCGCCCCCTGCGTCGACTTCCCGGACAGTGGGGGTGCCGGCGCCAGGGCGGAAGAAGACCCGCACCGGCAGGAGATACTCGACTCCAGGGACCGCCGGCCTGGCGCGAACCAGCACCTGGGCGGTAGGCGTCTCGGGCGGCCCCGCTGGTCGGATGGAGGTGATCCCGACAGGCCGCCAGCCGTCCGGGAATGGACGGACCGCTGGGGCGGCGCCCCCACCGAGCCTCACGAGCGTGGCCCGATCCCCGTTGAGCACGGCCGCCACCGCCAGGCCGGCGCCAACGGCCGTGGCGCGCGCCAGCGCTGTCGGCAGTGCAACCGGTCGGGCGGTGAGTCCGGGATCGATGGGTAGAGCCACCGGCCGCGGGATGCCGCCAACGGCGATCCCCTTGGGCCCGCCGACCAGAGGCACGACGAAGGCGACCGTTCCGCCATCCTGCGCCGGGCCGTCGTGTATGCGGAGGAGATGAGCGAGCACGGTCACCTCCATACCGCCCTTCGTCGCCTGCACGCCGGCCGGCAGGACCAGGTCCGTGGACTGAGAAATGCCCCTGTCAGGGACGACGCCGTCATCCAGGTCGACACCCCTGGCCAGGTAGCGCTCGACCCGGCCAGGCCGCTCGGCTCGCCGACCATCCACTGTGAGGTATTCGCGCAGGAATGTCGCTGCCGTGGCCATGCCGATCTGGCCCTCCGTCGAGTCCGGAGACCCTGAGCTCTGAGGATCGGGCGATGACCGGACCGGCGCATTGCTCGGTCCTGACCCTTCAGGGGCGGCCGGCGTCGGCAGGACGCCGTGCAATGCGGCAATGCCGATCAGCGCCCAGAGCACCACGCGGGCGACGATGCGGACCGGGCGACCCGGTGGCGGTAGTGGCGGCGACGAATCCGGGTCCGACGTTCGCAGCGCGTCGGGGCTGCTGGTGAGTGGTGGGGCCGGCATGGCTCTCTTCCTCTTGGTCGGCGATGCCTCCGTTAGCTTTCGTTTACCTTCGTTTACTTACCACCGGCGGATGTGACGGTCAACTCGTCAAGGAGACTTGTGGACGACCGCCCAAGCAGATGGACAGGGTTCGGCGGCCGTCAGCCGATGCGCGTCGCCGTGAAGGGCAGAGGTCCTGGGATCGTCCCGCGATGCCCGGGACCGGCCGGTTTGTGCGGTACAGGCCTATGTGGCTAGGCTCCGTTCGATGAGCGAGCCCGAACCGTCACCAGCCATTCGCCGCCTCTTCGAAGAACTCGAAGCCGAGTTCGAGGCGAGCCTCCGTCGCGAGGCGGAACAGCAGACAGTGGCTGCCCTGCGCGCTCAGGCTGCCGAGACACTGCTCTGGGAGGCCTTGGCTCGGCGGGTTGGCAGCGAGGTTGCCGTACAGGCTGGCCCTCGGTGGTTCCGCGGCACGCTGGTCGCCAGCTACCCGGACTTCTTCGTCGTCAGGGACGGGGCGACCCGCGCCCAGTACCTGGTTCGCCTGGGTCCGGCGGTCTCGGTGAGCCTCCCGGTCGAGCAGCAGGCCCTCCGCCTGCTCCCGTCTCCGCCCCGGTACCGCTTCATTCTTGCCCTACGCGAGCTTGCCCGTCGTCGGGAGCCAGTCCGACTGGAGCTCGCCGATGGCAACGAGACGGCGGGAACGATCGAGGTCGTCGGGAACGACCATCTCGAAATCGCCGAGCACCACCTGGGGGAGGCTCGTCGTCAGACGGCGCTCACCGGAAGGCGCCTCCTGGCCCTGGCAGCGGTCGCGGTGGTCACGCTTCTTCCGGACTCCCGGTGAGCGGATGCGCGATCGCCCATTGGCGTGTCTTCTCGTGCATTCGTTCGATGTAGTCGTCGAGCTGAAGGCGATCGACCCGCCAGACCCCCCGCCCTCCGAGCTTGATCGCCGGGAGCTCACCACTGCGCACCAAGGCGTAGACCTGTGCGATCCGCACGTTGAGGATCGTCGCGACGTCTTCGAGCGTGTAGAAGCGCGGCTCGACGCCCGGCGTTGGCATACGACCTCCTGGAGTGGTTGGGCATGGGCACTGGCGGACGGCATGCCAGGGCCATGGACCGGTTGCAAGACTTGTCCACAGTAACAAAGATTCCGTTTGCCTTCAATAGCTTCTAGGCGCATCCTCTTGCTCTGCATTGGTCCCCGAAGGATGCGCTACGAATGGATGGCAGTGAGTAAAATGTCCATATCTGCTGATTTGCTCAGCAACCGCCGTTCGCGGCATGTTTGCGCGACCCCTACTGCACACGAACGAGGGGGCGTTGTCGCTGAATAGCTCAAATCCTGCCCCCGTGGCCTCCCCCGCCACGCCAACGGCAGCCCGGCTCGAGACCGCGAGCTGGATCAACCTGCGCTCTGTGCTCGGACTCGTGCTCGTCTTCGGCGCCGTGTTCGCGGGCACGGTCGTGCTCCAGCGGGCCCAGCACCTCGTCCCGATCTACGCGGCGACCCGTGACCTCCCCTCTGGCGTGCCGCTCTCGAACGACGATCTCGCGCTCGTCCAGGTCCGACTGCCGGCGGCCGAGCTTGGACGCTATCTCCGGCCTGACAATGGCACGTCCGTCACCGGCAAGATGCTCACCGCACCGTTGCGACAGCACATGCTGGTTCCGGCGGATGGCCTGGTTGCCTCGGGCGAGCAAGCCGGCATGGTCGAGCTTGCCATCAACGTCGATCCCGGCGACATGCTGCAGGGACTGCGTCCTGGTGACCATGTGCAGATCCTGGGCGCCTACTCGGACGGGGTCCGCCAGGGAGCGGCTCAGGTGCTGGTCGATTCCGCCGAGGTCGTGCGGATCCTCGAGGAGTCCGGAGGCCTCGCCACCGGCCATCGTGAGAGCGGCGTTCAGGTTCGCCTGTCGGGCGAGCGCAGCGCGTCGGTCGCCGCCGCCATCGCGGGCGGGCGCGTGTTCATCGTCAAGGCGCCTTCCCTTCCGAGCCGACCCGCCGTCCAGGGCGGCGCAGAGGACGATCAGGCGCCGATTGGGTCGAGCGAACCCGAACCGTCCGAGGGATCCCCATGAGACTTCGAATCGTGACGGCCGGGATCGGAGCCCCGTGGGAATCGGCGCTTGTCCAGGCGTGCCAGGACGGCAGCGTGCGGGCCGTTGTCATCCAGCGTTGCTACGACGTCGGCGATCTGCTCGCGCTGGCCGCGGCGGGAAAGGCCGAGCTGGCATTGATCGCGGCGTCGATGCGCTGGCTCGATCGAGAGACCGTGGTGCGGCTCGCATCGGCGGGCCTCGCCATCGTGGGCGTGGTCTCGGCCGGCGACGAGGAGGCCGAACGGCGGATGCGGCAGCTCGGTATCAACCACGTCGCGCAGTCGACGGCTCGGCCTGGAACGCTGATGGAGCTGGCGCGAGCGGCCCTGACCGGGCGGTCCCCCCGTCAGCGGTCCGGTGCGGGTGCCGATGATCGCGTGGGCCGCGCGGACCATCCGGCCGGTACAGGGATCACGGGCAGGACGCCCTGGCCAGGCTCTCCATCCCCTTCCGGCGGCACGGACGGCTCGGCCGCCCAGGAGGCTGACGTTCGGAGGGACACTCCAGCTGTCGGCGCGGAGCCGGGCCAGCCGCCGGCGGTCGCGACCGAGCACGGTGAGGTCGAACCAGCCGCGGACGCGGTCGAGCACCGGAACGCGTTGGTGGTCGTCTGGGGCCCCAAGGGCGCGCCCGGCCGCACCACCGTCGCGGTCAACCTCGCGTTCGAAGCGCTGCCGTTCACCGGCGAGACCCTGCTCGTGGACGCTGACACCTACGGCGGCTCGATCTCGCAGACCCTGGGCTTTCTCGACGAGCATCCTGGCCTTGCCTGGGCCGCCCGTCTCGCCAGTCGGGGCGAGCTGGACGCCCCGAAGCTCTGGCAGGCGACCCGTCGCGCCGGCGCGGCCGGTCCTCGTGTGCTCTCTGGACTGCCACGGGCGGACCTGTGGACAGAGGTGCGACCAGGCACCTGGGAAGCCTTGCTCGAACTGTTCCGCCTGAGCTTCCAGCTCACCGTCATCGACGTGGGCTTCTGCCTCGAAGAGGACGAGGAGCTGCTGTACGACCACGTCCGCTTCCGTCGAAACGCCGTGACCCGGCTCGCGCTGCAACGGGCCGATCAGGTGATCGCGGTGGCCCGGGCCGACCCGGTCGGGCTGCACGACTTCGTCCGCGGCTACCAGCAGCTCCGCGAGCTGGGCATTGACCCGAGTCGCGTTCGGGTCGTGGTGAACCAGGTCCGTGGGGGGCTGTTCGGCGGTGACGCTCCCACACAGATCAAGGCAGCGCTAAGCCGCTATCTCGGGCTCGAGCCGTCGATCTTCGTGCCCTATGACAGGGCGGCCGTCGACGCCGCGCTGATGGTGGGAAAGGCCCTGCGTGAAGTCCGGCATGGAAGCGCGGTGCAGCAGGCGATCGTGTCGCTTGCGGCATCAGTGATGGGCGCTCCACAGGCGGTCCCGCAGCGCCGCCGGTTGCGTCGTCGCGGCGGTCGGCGCCGGGCGGTCGTGTGGAACGGCCGTCCGAGTGGGCCGACCATGACCTCTCGGAATTTGGGGTGGTGAGCGGTCATGGCAAGCTCGGTGGCGCGCTGGGACGATGAGGCCCAGCAGCTCCAGCCGCTCCAGCCGCCGCCTCCCGCGGGCGCGGGCGACCAGGGGCGGGGTGCCCGCTGGCCCGCCGATCCCGCGGGTGCGGAGCGGATCATCGAGGACGAGGTCCGTGAGTTGGTCCGGCGGAGTGCAATGGATCCCGCCGGCGACACCGTCGCGGCCGTGCGCTCCCTGATCGACGACGTGGTCGCCGACTACGCGGAGCGGACCCTGACCGCCAGCATGCCGGCACTCGTGGAGCCGGCGGCGGTGGCCAAAGCGGTCGCCGATCGCGTCATCGGGCTGGGTCCGTTGCAGGAGTACTTCGACGATCCCGAGGTCGAGGAGATCTGGATCAACCAGCCCGACAAGGTGTTCGTGGCCAGGGCCGGACGGCCGATCCTCACCGGCACGGTGCTGACCGAGGAGCAGGTCCACGATCTCGTCGAGCTGATGCTGCGGGCCAGCGGGCGCCGAGTCGATCTGTCGACCCCATTCGTGGATGCGTCGCTCTCCGACACTGGGCCGTCAACATCCGGAAGTTCGTGCTGCGGGCCAGCTCCCTCGACGAGCTGGTCCGCCTCGGCACGATGACGCCGCAGTGCGCGCGGTTCTTGGAGGCCGCCGTTGTCGCGGGAGTGAACCTCGTCGCGGCCGGAGCGAGGCCGAGCGCATGTGCAACAGACGACTGCTCGATGCCTTGTACGCCCACGCTCGCGTCTTCTGCCTTGGTTTGTGCAGCATGGAGCGTCGCGGCTGCCGCCTGTTGCAGCTCGTCGAGGTCGTCCCCGCGGAGGGTGACCTCGATGGTGGCCCAGTTGGTGTGCCGGTCGTACTCCACCTTGAGATGGAACGCTTGGAACAGGCGGCGCAGGACCGGCTGGGGCAGCTCGCCGAGGCGTCCGCTGGCCGTCGGAAGTGCGTCTAGGAGGTCGGGCGCGTCGATATCTGTTTGCCGCTCGTCCAGAGTGGTCAGCTCGTGGCGTCGCTGTTCGAGTTGGCCTTCGAGGTCGTAGAACTGCTGGCGGATGTGGGCGAACAGCTTGCCTTCGTCGTCTTGCTGACAGGCGAGGGTGGCCGCCAGCCGCTGCTGCTGGGCACTCACGTCCTGGATGGCGCGCTCCAGCGCGCGGCGTTGGCGCTGGAGGTCGGTGGTGGCGTCCTGGGTGATGGCCTGGAGCTGGTCGGCCAGCCGCTGGCGCCGGTCAGGGTGGAAGATCTGCTGGGTGAAGAAGTCGAGGACGCCGTCTAGGAGGTAGTCCTCGCGGACGTAGAGGCTCCTGGGGTGGCCGGGGATGCGGCGCAGGACGCCGATGGGGTCGGCTTCGACGGCGGGGCAGCGGTAGTAGGCGTGGCGGTTGACGGTGCGGCCGCACAGGCGCCAGCCGCAGTGCGCACAGCGGAGGTGGGAGCGAAGCACATAGGTGCGGGTGGTGCGGGGGTGGCGGTTGGGGTCGGCGCCATCGCGGGAGCCCTCGTGGTCGGCGGCGACCCGGGCGGCTTGGGTGTACTGCTCCAGGGTGATAATGGCCGGGTGGGTGGGCTGTGGGGCCCAGACCCACTGGTCGGGTGGGCGGCGGCGGTTGCCGGTGCTCTTGCCGTGGGCGCGGCGGTTCCAGACCATGTAGCCGGTGTATTTGGGATTGGCGAGCAGGTCAGCGACGGCGGAGTCGGTCCAGTGGCCACGCGCGGCGCCGGGGACGTTGGCGTTTGGCGGCGGGTAGCGATCGAGGTCCTGGTTGAGCCGCTTGGCGATGGTGTGGTAGCCGAGTTGCTGGTGGATGCGCCAGGCGAAGATCTGCGCGACCACCGGCGCGCGGGCCGGGTCAAGGACCAGACGAGCCTTGGTCTTGCCTTCGCGGCGTTTGGCGGGCACGGGGTGCTCGACGCGCTCGGCGAGGTAGCCGTAGGGTGGGTGGCCAGTGTTCCAGCCCTGGCGGGTGTGGGCCTCCAAGCCGTCGCGGGAGGCCTCCAGCAGCTCCAGCGCATACCACTCGGCCACGCCCTGCTTCATGCGGCGGGTCAGGATCTTGGTGGAGTGTTTGCCGCCGTGGGGCTCGTCGGCGGCCAGCAGGATGACGCCTGCGCGCTGGAGTTCGTATTCGATCTTGGTGCCGAAGTAGGTGATACGGGCCACCCGGTCGATGGACTCGCAGGCGACGGCGTCGAAGGCACGGTTCGGGCTGGCGGCTTCGGCGAGCAACTCGCGGATACCGCCGTCGCGGCGCACGGGGATGTCGAACAGTTCGTGGGCGCGGCTGAGGCCGCGCTCGTCGAGCTCGGTGCGGCCGGACTCGATGTCGTAGAAGCAGCGGGTGATGGTCGCGCCGGGCGGCAGGTTGTGTTGGACGCTGTGGAGCTGGCGGGGGATGGAGAGGGTCGGGTCTTGCTGCTCCACAGTGGAGGTGCGTCCCAGGAACGCGACACAGATCGGGATCGTGGCTTGGTGGTTGAGGGCCGTCTGGCCGGGGCCATGCGGCGCAGGAGCAGACCTGTGGGCGGCTTCTGCCTGCCGACGGTTGGGGTGGGCGGCTAGTGGGTCTGGGCGTGGTGGTCGTGGAGCCATTGGAGTACCTCGCGGATGGCGCGCGCTTGGACGGCTTGGAGTTTGGCGCCTGCGCCGTCACTGACGTGGATGATCCGTACGCTGAATCTGGGTCGTGGCCGCGTAATGGCGGCATGGGCTCGATGGGAGTGTGGCCGGTGAGCTGATGAGGATGTTGGGTTCCGGCAGTCGGTGGCTGTTGCCTCTGGGTCGCTCACGCGTGCGCAACTCCTTGATCTAGCTTTCGTCGGGAACCTGCGTGAGCGGCCCGGCTACGATCGTTCGCAAATCCCGCATGATTTCTCCCTATTGCCTGCCTTATTATCAGGTTTTCCTGCTCGCGTCAAATTATCGCCCCGCGTCTTCTTGCGCCATGAAATTCTCTCAATTCGTGTTCAGCCTTCGGGTGGGCTCTCCTTATTCCCGTAACCCCGATCTTGGGGCCTGCTTGGGACATCACGCAGGTCAGGAGCGCGGACTGAGCCGTCGTCCGCGGCCCATCAGGCACCCACGGCCCCTGGCACAGGTGCCGGCTGATGCCATCGGTGGCTGTCTCGCCACTATCAGGACTCGACATTCAATTGCCGTGACGCCATCAATTTCCTGTCACGCTCAATAGCCGTCCGACGCTGATGGGATTTTGATGTTCTGGCCTGGTTTTCTTGCGGCTCCGAACCCGCCAATTTGGGAAGGAGCCGCCGCATGGGCCACGAATTCGATTCGCCGTTTGAGGTGCTTGAGAAGGCGTTTGCGCTGCTGGTCGCCGGGCCAGAGCCGCTGTCGCTGGACGGGCGGGCGCTGCACGGGCTGCCGAGCCGGCCGATCCCGCTGGACGAGCTGCGCGGGCGGCTGCTGCACCCGTCGATGAGCTACCGCACGCGGGACCTGGCGCTGGTGATGCTGCTGCGCCGCGCCAAGCAGGAGGGCGGTGCGTGGACTGTGGGGCTGGCGGGCGTGGTGCTGCCGGGGCTTCGCCGGGCGGCGGTGCCGCTGGGCAAGGCGATGCCAGGCAGGGTGTTGGATCTGGAGGCGGAGATGCTGGCCGCGCTGGTGGAGACGATCGGGACGGTGCCGGCCAGGGCGGACCGGCTGGCCGCGCGGCTGGTGTGGCCGTCGGTGCGGGCCGGCCATCGGTTCGTGGCGCGGGAGCGGGGCTGGCGCGAGTGGGAGGAACCGCACGCGAGCCTGGAGGCTCCGTTGCGGGTGCCGCGGCATCCGGATCTGGTGCTTGAGGAGGCGGTCGCAGCCGGCGTGATCACGGCCAGTGAGGCGGAGCTGGTGGGGGAGAGCCGGGTCGGCGAGGTGCCGCTGCGGGTGCTGGCACGCCGCTGGGGGGTCCCGTACGACGCGTTGCGCAAGCGGCGGTTGCGCGCCGAGCCTGCCCTGGTCGCGTGGCTGCTGAGCAGGCAGTTGTCCCAAGAAGGCCGCTGAAGTCGGGTTCCGGGAGTAGGAGGGAGCGCACTCGCCGCCTCGGGTCGGAGTCGCGGGAGTCGACGTCTTTCCGGCTCGGTGTGGGTCTGAGATGGATGGAGGAGCACAAGGGTGCCTCGATTCGGACGACCGCTCTGGCTCGGGCGAGTGCTGCCGCCGGTGGCCGTTGGGGCGGTGAGCATGCTGGTTGCGATGGCCGGCCCGGCGCTGGCGGCGGACCCGACGATTCAGGGGGTGATCGACCGGCTGCGCGTGCTGCTGGTTGGGCTGCTGATCGGGCTGGCGACGCTGGTGCTGACCGTCGGCGGGGTGCGGTATCTGGCCGCCGGCGGCGACCCTGGCGAGGTCCAGAAGGCCAAGGCGATGTTCAAGGCGGCCGCAGTCGGCTATGCGGTCGCGGCGCTGGCCCCGGCGCTGGTGGCAATCCTGCGATCGGTGATCGGCGCATGAGGCGCCGGGGTCGTCTTGGCCGGCTTG